>Ga0172382_10000337_pt1 | contig 86717 bp, 116 predicted proteins | sample Leawel138RmetaG_FD_122245 | JGI IMG/M metagenome (GOLD analysis project Ga0172382, IMG submission 122245) | Leachate microbial communities from a municipal landfill in Southern Ontario, Canada - Leachate well 138R metaG | ecosystem: Engineered > Solid waste > Landfill > Unclassified | place...
AGAGCCTGTAGGACCTTGGGGGCCTGTTGGACCTTGAATACCTTGAGAGCCTGTTGGTCCTATTGGACCTTGAATACCTTCAGAGCCTGTAGGACCTTGGGGACCTGTTGGACCTTGAATACCCTGAATACCTTGAGAGCCTGTGGGGCCTTGGGGGCCTGTAGGGCCTTGAATATTCCCTACGTTTTCCCAAGCACTACCACTCCAAACATAAAGGTCTCCATTAATAAGGTAGGCATCTCCCTGTGTTCCACTAGGAGGCAGTTCCAGTTCGGATTCCAGAGAATCTAAAATCTGTACCCCTGTGCCCTGTGGACCTGTAGGACCTAGAGCTCCGGTAGGGCCTGTAGGGCCTTGAATACCTTGGATACCTTGAGTACCTGTTGGACCTATTGGACCTTGAATACCTTCAGAGCCTGTTGGACCTGTAGGACCTATTGGACCTTGAATACCTTCAGAGCCTGTTGGACCTATTGGACCTTGAATACCTTCAGAGCCTGTAGGACCTTGGGGACCTGTTGGACCTTGAATACCCTGAATACCTTGAGAACCTGTTGGGCCTTGAATACCCTGAGAACCTGTGGGACCTTGAGGACCTGTTGGGCCTTGAATATTGCCTACATTTTCCCAAGCACTGCCATTCCAAACATATAGATCTCCCTCAATAAGGTAGGCTTCTCCCACTGTACCGCTGATAGGTAGCTCTAGCTCCGACTCTAAAGAGCCTAGAATGCTTACACCGGTTCCTTGAGGACCTGTTGGGCCTAGAGCACCTGTAGGTCCGGGAATGCCTTGAACACCTGTAGGGCCAATGGGGCCTGTTGGTCCCTGAATACCTTGGAGGCCTGTAGGGCCTGTAGGACCTTGAATACCCTGAAGGCCTGTTAGGCCTTGAATACCCTGAGAGCCTGTAGGACCTGTAGGACCTTGAATACCCTGGATGCCTTGGGAGCCCGTTGGGCCTGTAGGGCCTAAAGCACCTGTAGGGCCTAAAGCACCTGTGGGTCCTGTAGGGCCTTGGATACCTTGAGTACCCTGAAGACCTTGAGGACCTGTTGGACCTACGGAACCTGTTGGACCTACGGAACCTGTCGGGCCTATAACGCCCTGTACTCCCTGAACACCTTGAGCACCAGTAGGGCCTGTTGGGCCTGCAACACCTTGCACACCCTGAATGCCTTGAGAACCTGTAGGACCCTGAATACCTTGAGCACCTGTAGGGCCTATTGATCCAGTAGGCCCTACAAATCTACCAATGTTGTTCCAAACAGCTCCTTCCCAGAGCCAAAGGTCCCCTCCAATAATGTAGCCATCACCTAAATTGTTTCCAGAAAGGGGAAGCAAACTTTGATCGGCTAAAGTACCTATAACTAAAATACCGGGACCTTGTGCCCCAGTAGGCCCAGTAGGCCCGGTCGGCCCAATATGGCCCGGAGGGCCAATCGGGCCCGGCGTGCCAGCTGTAATAAGTACTATTTCTTTAGTAACTGGGTCAACTACAATATCTACTTCTCTAGCCACGAGTAACCTCCGGACGTAGTTTAATCTTACCCTCTAGTAATCTTACAACATACTCAGGATTATTCGTGTGAAACAATTCTAAATCGTACACGCCACCTTCTTGTACTAGTACACTAGACGTAGAAGGTAAAACAGTAACCTTAATTTCTCCGGGTAGTCCGCCTAGCTCTATCCCCCCACCCGGATCTGAATTCAAATTTAAAAAAGCTACAGGAGAATCGAACTCTTCCCTAGCCTGCATTCGGGCGGAGAACTCTGTTAAGTCTACTGGAGTAGTTACACCAGTATTAGTATCTTTTGTTTCCCAAATAAAAGACTTAACATAAGTTGCCCCCTTATTTATCTCTAAATCTAGTCTTCCTGCCATTTTATGTCCTTTTCAAATAAACTGCGAAGGGGGAACGAAAAAGGGGAAGCCCTAAGGCTCCCCCTTTCATGGGCTTAATTAAGCAACCCAACGAGCGCAAGCAACTGCTTCGCCGTCTGTATCTGAAATCTGCTCGAAGCCCATACGTAGTGTAGCAACTAGTAAGGTTGATTGCTTCTCAACTAGATAATCTGATTCGACTGTTAGACCTTTGTAATTACCAATCATAAAGTTATTTGGATTGATAGCAATAGCAGGGTAGTTAGTTGCGATCTTAGAACCTAGCTCTCCTGATACGATAACTGGTGATCCGCCAGCCATACCGATCTGTCCACTAATAATAGTGGCTCGATCTCCAACTTTGTCCATTGTCTGGAACTCTGAATCTTCTAGAAGCTCGTAATATCCGGCTGTTGAAACGATGAAACTAACTTCTGCGGGATTTAGACCCCAAACACCTAAACGCTTACGAAGACCACGAAGTGCAGCAACAGTAAGAGTTGCATTAGTACCAAGACTAAGAGTAGTATTGGAACCTGCAGCCTCGTACCCAGTAATACCAGTAATAGGGTCATTAGTATTACCAGCACCTAAAAGAAGCGCTTTATCGACTGACTTAGCAGTTCTACGAATCATGGCGTCACGAATCACAGGCATTAGTGCAAGAATAGCATCCTGATCTTCTTCGTTTCCGATGAATTCTTTGGTTGCTAGCTTGTGTGCTGTGATTGTTAGGTCTTTTAGAACATGGGTCGCTGCTGAGCCCGAGCTAGCATCAGTACCATACTGAGCAGCAGTAACCCAAGTGCCGTATCCAGCTTCTGGGTTAATTGGGAATCGAGTAACGACTCCTGGCATATTGATTTTACGGAAGAGAGGTTCAACGACTAAGCGTCTACGAATCTCTGCAAGCATGTTTGTGCTAACAATGTTTTCCCAATTTGCATTAGGAACGTGAGCACCATATTTCTCAACAATTTGCTGATAAGCTTTGGTCTCAGTTAGCCCTTTCCGGGTAGCCCGGGCCATAAGAACTGCAAGTTCTTTTTCGGCGTAGCTAACTTCATCACCATTACTGCGATCTTGAAATAGTTCTTTCTGCTTACGGAGGGCTTCAATTTCAGCAGCCTTCTCAGCAAGTTCACCACGTAGGTCTTCAATTGCTTTTGATACTGTAGTATTTTCTTCGGCAAGCCGCTTCTCAACAGTCTCTAGAAGTTGTTCTGCACCAGATTTTTCAACCTGAATACGTGCAGCTTCTGCAGCCTGCGTGGCTAGAGCTTCGTCAGCCGCTTTCTGCGCAGCAGCTGTTGCTGCGGCCGCTGCTTTTTCTGCAGCTGCGGTTACTAGAGCTTCTAGTTGTTCTTTATCCATTAATAACTCCTCTTTAAGAAATGACTTCTTAAATTCAATTAACTCTTTTTTAGAGTTAAAACTTTTTGCAAGGTCAAATAAACTGTCTTGATTAGCTGGGACTGAGACAACAGATACCTCCAGTAACTCTAGAGCTTTAATTACGAAAATGTCAGTTGCAGAATCGTAATCAGCGTCTTTGACGTAAAAACCAATAGAGAAAGCTTTTAAAACTCCCTCTTTAATAAGCTGGTACACTTTACCAGCGGCGCTAGAAATCTTAGCAGTTAACTTTAGTCCATTTTCATCCGGCGAAATATCAACTGCCGTACCGATTGGTTCTGAGTGATTATGGAAAGCCAGAATAATTGGATTTTTTCTAAAGTTTTCTAAAGCTGCCTCATTCCAAGCGTATGATGGAACAACGTCTCCATACCTGTCTTTAGAGATAGTATTAGCGTATCCAGTAATTAACAGCTCATCATCTTCTAGCGCTTTGGCCTCGAAGTGGCCGAACGCTTTAATCATTTGTGTCATCTTTTGATCCTGATGGTTTAGCTGCAGAGCCAGTAATATTGGCTGGAATTCTTAGTTTATCCGATTCTGGGGAAGGGTCTTTCGGATAACGCAACTCTAGACGCGCTTCATTGGGGGTGATTACGCCAGTATTGACTAAGGTTCCTAAATAAGCAGCCTGAATATTAAGCTCTGGCCGTAGAGCTTCTGCACCCGAGGTATCCACTGAAATGTCATAGCCGAAGTACCTTTCAAAGGCACTAACAACTAATCTAGCCAGGGGTAGAATAGTTTCAACCCACATCAGCTTTTGATTTGGAGTAATATTGGCATTATTGCCTCCAAACAGTAGAATCGGCGGTACGCCAAGTGCAAGTAAAACAGATTCATCTATTGAACGAACTGAGCCTTCAAAATCTAACTCTTTGAATTTGCCTTCTCCAAGAGCTTTAACTTCTAGACCTCCGTCTAGAATAAGTGGTCGTTTTCCGCCACGTTTCGGGTTATACTCCCGAACCCAGTTCTCAATTAAACGATCCTTGATCTTCTGTCCTAGAACGCTAGGAGACTGGATCACTAAGCCCGGGACCGCGTTATTCTTAAAGAAATTACGCTGGAACTCTAACATTTCTCCTCTAATATTAATTAGTTCAAGAAACGTCTTAGCTCTACTAGTCCCTCTAAAGATACTGTCCGAACCGTTGTCGCTTACGGGAATGATTTCCTCAGGATTAAATCGAATTGTGGAATTGTATTCGTAATAAGCAACAAGTGTTTTCGGATCAGTAACTACTTTAACATTCACCGCTGGTAGATGGTACATAAAAGCACCATCAAAGTGAATATAGGCGTTACCTTCTAGTATTAAATCTAGATAGATAAGCCTTTTAAATCTTTCAATATCTTGATAAGGATTAGGACTAAATTGAATTAAAGTTTCTAATTTAGCTTTCCTAATTGACACTACGCCCACACCATTCAGTTTACTAGTAACGTCGAATCCCAGGCTAGAAGCACCGTTAACAATTAAGTCAACACCGCGTCGAACAACTGGAATCTCGTTATAGGCTGAAACATGGCTAGCATAGCGGCGCGCGGTCGAGTACACTTCCCCGCTATCGCGGGAAATGACAGATTGCGCGGGGTTTAATTTAGTTCGCAACCATTGCAGCATGCTTCTCTCTTTTTTTCTCTACCCATGCTGCTTGCTTCTTTGCAGTACCTAGGGCAGGTTTAAGCCCATAAACTTTATGCAATAAAGCATGATCGCTTTTGCATAGAGTTACGACTTCTAAATATATTTCTGAATGATGTTCGGAGATAAATTCATCTCTAAAATCTAGAACATTTTCTTCAGAATAGCCCTTTTTCTTACACCATTTGTTAAACAAAGCAGTTAAGCTATTATAATGGTGCAACTCTAACAACTCACTAGTACCACAAATCACACAGGAAGAATCCTTCTCATATGCGGACTTGCAGCGGTCGCGAATGTATTTTACGGGTAAACGTTTCATTTTCCTATATTCTACTAGACCCAGAAAATATTTTCAACCAAATTTTTCACACTGAAGAAATATCCCCTCTATACGTATAAAGTGCGTATCTAAGAGCATCGGCCATGTGTGAATAACGATCATGCACAGGTTTTTGAACTATAAGTCCTTCACGAGGGTCCCAGCGATACTGATCTAAGCAAGCTAAAGTCTCTTTACAATGGGGCGCTACAAATAAACGACCTTGCTCTACTAAAGTCTGTACAAAAGCAATACCTTCTAGAACAGCTTTATTAGCATTTACAGTTGAGATATCGTACTCCATTGCTAGATCATACCTGAACTGCTGCGCTGAAGAATCTACAAATATATATTCAACACCATACTTCTCTTCTAAAGCTTTAATCGCATTAGCATGTACGGCAGTAGTAGCTTCTGACTTGTAATACTCATCAACTACATAAAACTTATCATCAACACAACTAATAACCGCTCCAGCAGTAGGATCCCTAAAGCCAAAGTCAACACCCATAATCACTTCGTCTAAAACGGGTGTTTCAGCAATATAGTCTGGAGAAAAGTTAAAGATCTGTCCTTCGAACACTGAGAAGGAAGCTTCGTACTCTTGCTCGAACTCACCTTTAGACATGCTAAGTCTAGCTTCTTCAATATCCGCTAAAGAAGCTCGGGGATTCTCTCTCCAATCACAGTGTAAAGAAACCCATTGTGGGTAAGTATCTAAAAATCCTCTATCAAAGAATCTAGAGAACCAATTCATTTTACCACGGGGTGTAGAGATGAAGATAGCTTTAGCACCTGGTTTATCTAGGGTAGGTCGCAGAGCTACATTAAAAGCTTCTTCTCCCGCAGTCGATAGTGCTGCTTCGTCAAATAGAATTAAATCGTATGAGCGACCTACTACAGAATCAACCTGCGAAACTGAGCCAGCACGAACGGTAGAACCGTTACTAAGCTCTAAAACTCTATCTTTGGCGTTATCCTTTTCAACTTCTAAAGCAAATGCTTTCAAGTAGCGACGCTGTAATTCAAAAGAAATACTAGAAAGAGAATAATTGGGCGACATAATTAATACATGACAGCCCGGGATTAAGCATATTAGTTGTGCAATCATATTACCAGCTGTAGTCTTCCCAACACGTCTAGAAAAAGCAGCAACTATAAAGCGATATTTGGGATTATTAACAGCATTAATTAAAGCAATTTGTGGTCTATTAGGATCACCACCTAAAACGCCTTTTTCTTTTGCTAAAGGGATATATTTCTTGATAGGAAGTTTTATAAACCTTTCTTCTAGTGGAAACTCTTGAAACTCATCTGCTGAAATATCCGGTCTACTTATTTTCAACATCTAAAAGCTTTCCCATCAATTCCCCGTAATTAGTTCCTACAAAGGGATTATTAATTTGAATATTTGTCTGAGTTTTAGGGCCTGCTGCCAGTTTGGTAGCTATGTTCATTTCATCCATTTTCATTTTGTGCACTAAAGCTAAAATATCCATAATATCTTTAGTAGATCCAATATCTGCTTCCTGTAATTCCTCCAGCTTTTTCTCAACTATACTGTCTACAATTTCTGCAAACTTGAAACGATTTCTATAACCAGACTCAAAATAAATTCTATCAATATAGCTCTTGACTTCTGGTAAGTCTAGATATTGATTCACCTGTTCCGGGTGAATGCCTAGTTCTCTAGCGGTCTGTTCCACGCTTCTAGTAAGGAGATACGTATTAGCGATTTCTAGCTCTTCTGGGGAAATAGGCACAATAGTATTTGGATTTGCCATATTTTGAAGTATAACACTGTCAATAAAAAATTTCAACTACTTTTTTCGTACTGGGCCCGTTGTTGCTTCTTGAGTGCTCTGAGCCCCGGGTTACCTTCCAATATTTTCTTAAAGTTGTACGCGGGGCCACCAATTACTCAGCGTCGCTGAGCCCCGGGTTACTCTGTAAATTTTCTTAAAGTTGTACGCGGGGGAGGGCGGTGCGGCGGTGCCGATAGAGCGAGTCTATCAACCGCCCATGCCCGATAGGGTGAGCCTATCGGGCATGGGTCTTGCCTGCTACACCTGGCGCGCAGGCGCGAAGTTCGCGAGGTTCAGCACGTCCAATCGATCATGTTCGGGCCGGGCAAGTGCATCGACCAAACGAGCGAGGAATTCCGTCGCGCTGATGGTAACGTGCCCGCCAGACACAGGAAAATCTACTTGCACGCTAACGCGCTCGATCGCGCCTGCGCGCTCTACTGCGCGATTCAATTGCCTGACAAACGAGCGCGCAGCGATGAAGGTCATACCCTGCCCGAACGGGCGCGGCTGGCCTACGGGCTTTCCGGCCGCGAAGATGGTAATCTGTGTCATGCTGGTTACTCCATCGAATAATCGGCACAGTAGCGCAGCGCGCTAATGACCCGTTCCACAATCTTGGCCTCCCTGACTGCCTTTACCGCACCCGCATACTCGCCTGCGCTAGCATCCGTGGACATGCTCAGCAGGGTTTCTTCATGAAAGCGCACGTCGGACTCAGCCTTTGCTTGGGTAGAGTACAGAAGGTCTTCTACGCGCTGGCGCGCGGCGTTCAGTTCCTCATAAGCGACTTCACCCAGACCGAACATATGAGCTACGAATGTGACAGTTGCCTTTTGCATTTTCCTACCTCCACCCAATGCAGTGAAACCGGTCGGTTTCCTCGTTTGCTGCATCAGAGACTTAACTATAGCAAAGCATTTTAACCCTGCAAAGCGGAAAATTGTAACAAATTGTAACTGTTGTTTTTTCACCACACGCGCCCGATGGGCACTCTTTCCCACTAATAACATTATACACGCTAGAAAAACCGTGTCAAGCAAAATATTTTTGCTCGTTCCGAAAATGAACATGTCTGATTTTGCCTAGTCTGTTTTACTGCCCTGGTCAAGCATTATTTTCTGCCTAGCATGTAACGATGTTATCGTCAAGACATATCGCGCCGAAAACACAAAACCTGGTAGCTGTCAAGTATTCCGCACTAAAATGCAAGGGTATTGCATAGCATCTAAAAAGTATGCTAGACTATGGGTTATTGCATTAAATAGGCTATTCACCATGCTAAAGAATCTTGACCTTGAAACCTTCTACCGTGCTGTATCGCACTATTGCGAAGTTTTGCAGATTGATGAAAGTATGGTAGAATTCGAGTTTAGCAATCTTCGGCGCAATGCTAAATTATGGGGCGCTTGCATCAATGACATTGATTGTGTTACAATCGAGATTGATAAAAGTTTGTCGCGCAAAAACACGCTAAAAACTCTAGCGCATGAGCTAGTGCATGCAAAACAGTTTTTAGAAGGTGAGCTAGACTGTATCGGGGATTATTGGATTTGGCACGGTGAAATTGTGTTAGAATCCTATGAGAATGAACCGCACGAAATAGAAGCTAACAGTCTCGAAAACGTGCTATACTCTAGTTTTATGGAAGCGAACCGATGAAAATTGCAATTTTCGATCTGGACGAAACCGTTATTAATTCGTCGCATCGCACGCCGAATAATCCCGATGGCACCCTTAACCTTGATGCTTACATTGCAAGGCATACACCGGAAAACGTGAGGAAAGACAAGGTTTTGCCGCTTGCCGAAACTATGCGCAGACTGTATAATATGGGCTGGCAGATTTTTGTTCTGACTGCTAGGGATATGAAACCTTGCGACTATGAATACCTCGCAAGGCATAATCTACCTTATCATCGCATTTTCTCGCGCGATCAAGCAAAGCCTGAACATTATAGGCTTTCCGATGGCGAATATAAAAAGCGCTGGATTCAAAAGCTGCTAAATCTTCGCCAATACCGGAGCGCTTATGTTATAATGTTTGACGATAGCAGCAAGGTTAAATCTGCGCTGCGTCGATTCTTTCCGGTACTTTGCGCGCATAAGGTAAATGCGAAAATCGGAACGGTTAAATAGCACTACCGTTAAAACGTGCTATAATGGCTCTTCCTGATTGACGATAAACGAACTGAGGGAAACAAAATGATCGAAGCTAAAATTGCACTGCGCATTCGCGGCGCTTTCCGGTTGCGCAAACCCGAAAGCATTGATTCTGCTATTGCCGACGTTGCCGAGGAAATTGGCGCGGATGTTAACGCGGTTCGGGAAGTTTACAATACCGAACGTGCACGGTTGGACGCGGCACGGATCGAGCGGATTCGGAAGGCGGAAAGCAAACCCGTTTCGGGCGGCGCGTTGCGCCCGGATTATTCTGCGGAAGATTACCCTGGTCCAATCATCGTCACCGCCGCGCAAAATAACACGGAAGTGGCAGAAGCTTTCTGGGATAACCTTGTCGGGTATGCGTCCAGCATTGGGGCTAAAATCATTGTCGCACCGATTCTGTATAATAAATCGGCATGGAATCAGCCCGATGACATGACTGGACAAGATATTTACTTTGACCCCAAGGTCAAACCCTATATGCGCGATGATCGGTTTACCGTTCACGGTGTAGCGGTATTGGCTAACGCTCATGTTTTGCCGACGTCCAAGAATCCGTTGTCGGGTTTTGAATCGGCCACGGGTGCTGGACAGTCTATCGTCATCCCGGCCAGTAAAATCTCTCTTAAAACGATGCCACGCCTTAAGGGTGAACCGCTGAAAATTGTTCAATCTACGGGCACGGTTACGGTATGCAACTATGTCCAGCGCAAGGCCGGAACGGTATCCGAGTTGGAGCACAATTACGGGTTTACCGTGATTGAATCCGGCGGAAAAGTTCGATCGGTAGAATGTATGAATCCTGATGCCGGCGGGTTTTTTGATTTTGACGGGGAGCATGTAAACGAACAAGGCATTGAGTACCCTGATAACCCGGCTGCGCTGGTTTTTGGAGATATTCACGCCGAAAAGCTGCCGCTGGAACGGCTTAATGCAATCTCGGCACTAGCGCGAAAGGTCAATCCGTGCAATGTCATTTTCCACGATATTCTAGACTTTTCGAGTCGGAACCATCACAATCGGGAGTCTAGTCTCTTCCGCTTTGTGGCGGATTCTACGGGCCAGTCAGTGGAAAGCGATATTGAAAAGGTCGCTAACGTGCTAGACTGTTTCCCAAGCTATGCTCCTATTGTGGTTGACTCCAACCATGACAGAGCGCTTGAACGTTGGCTGGATGAGGCAGATTATCGCGAGGACTCACAAAACGCGATTTTCTTTTTGGAATTGCAGCTTGCACGATACCGTGCGGCAAACTGTGGACAAGAGCCTATTAACCTGCTAAAATACGCTTTGACCAAGCGTTTCGGCAGGGATTTTAATGCTACTTTCCTGAAGCCTGATGAAAGCTGCAAGGTAGAAGGTATTGAATGCGGCAATCATGGCGACCGTGGCCCTAACGGCGCTAGGGGAAGTTTGCAAGCATTCCGGGCAATTGGCGAATCTATGGTGATCGGACACTCCCATAGTCCGGGCATTGCCGGCAAAGTGTATCAGGTCGGGGTTTCGGGCAGCCTTGAAATGGGGTACAATGTTGGACCGTCGTCTTGGGCGCATGCTCACTGTATCATTTTCGCCAATGGACAACGGCAAATGATTTTCGAGTAAAAGTGGAACGGGGTGATTGACTCATCCCAGTCACTAGGTTATACTTCTTTCATCGGTTCAGCGAATAGCGCGACGTTGAACCGATACCCTAAACCGCGCTAAAAGGGCTTTATCATGAGCAAAGAAAAAGTGGCAGCGTATTCAATCGAGCAAACTTCGGAACTGGTCGAGGCTTACAAAGCCGACCCGACTCAAGAGACTGTTGCGATTTTTGCGGAACGGTTCGGAAAATCTGCCCGGTCGGTTATCGCGAAGCTTACTCGGGAAGGCGTGTATATCAAAAAGACTTACACCAGCAAAACGGGTGAACCTGTTATCAAAAAGGATGACATTGCCGACAAGATCGGTGCGCTTGTCGGGCTGGCGGATTCCGAAGCTGATTCGCTTGCGAAAGCTAATAAATCCGCGCTGAAGAAAATTTATGCACGGCTTACCGGATCGGGCGCGGATTCCGAATAACCTGTAGCATACCGGGGTGCATCCAGCACCCCGGTTAATCAAAAGGTAACGCTAAAATGTCTCGAAAATACCAAAGCTTTAGATATCGAACAGCTATGTGCAGCATTGCTCAGGCTAATGGTGCGGTAGCTTGTCGCAAGGGTTTGACCGTAGCAATCGTTCCATGCCTTGAAGGCGCTTTCAATCCGAAGTTCTATAAGGTAGCAGTTGCTCACTGTAGTGACTCGGATGAATTTGACTATAGTCGCGGCGTGATTATTGCAGAAAATCGGCTTTGTTGCGACAACTTTATCACGTTGCAAAACCCTTTTCCCGGTTCACCGCCACAACGCGCAGCGGAGTATTTTGCCTCGATGCTAGTCTAGGTTCCTAGCGTAAGCCCCAATTCTAATTGGGGCTTTTCTTTTGCCCGGTACTGTAAATGCTTCGCATTCGCCAGATGAAAATGATTCTCATTTGCTCGCGCCGATTTTACACCTGGTTGGCCAGCACGTCAAGCCCGGGTACTCTAAACGAGAATGATTCTCATTCAGGCGCCGATTTTACACTACACTAGAACACTTGTCAAGCCGTGTTACAATTAACACGGGGTGTAGCATATGGGGCAAACTGGTACGCTTTTTGCTTTCGTTAAACGCGAACGATTCTCATTCTCAAACGCGAACGATTCTCATTCTCATTTCTTTTTGCCAAAATACCCGAAGGGTATTTTGCGCCCGCGAGAGTGAGAAATCAACGCCAAATTTTCCGTGTCGCCGCGCCCGCGCGAGTGAGAAATCAATGACAAAATTCCGCGCCCGCGCGAGTGCGAGATCAACGTGAAATTTTACATGCTAGAGTGCAAAGTCAAGTCGAGTTTTCCCCCGCTAAAGCAACATAACCCGGGGTGCAGCGATCATAGCAATCATAGCAATCCTAGCAATCGCGGCAACCACAGCAACCACAGCAAGCCTCACACTAAAGCAGCCCTAGCAACTTCCCGTAGCCCTCACAGTAGCCCAAGCCGCTAAAGACTTTACGCCCCGGGCTACTCTATGAGCCCTCTAAGCCCGCTAAAACCTCTGAGCCCCGGGTTAAAAAATAGCCCGGGGTGTAGCGATTGATTCAATGCCCCAAATCTAAACAGTAACCCGGGGCTCAGCGATTTTAGTAAGCTAAAAAATATCCCAGACTAAAGAAGTAGCCCGGGGCTCAACGATTTTAGCAAGCTAAATGCACTCAAAGAACTAAAAAGTAACCCGGGGTTCAGCAATTGAACCGGCTTCAGCAATTGAACCGATCTTTGAGCCCCGGGTTACTTTGTGAAGGTGACTAAAAATTATTTTTGGCCAAAAAATTGAATTTTAAATTGTATTACGCAGGCGTTTTTTGCCGACTTTATATGGTAATCAATAAATTAATTGATTTAAAACTCAGTAATTGAAAAAGAACTCTTAGCTTAAAAAAGGGGGGGATAAATTGTCCAGTAACAACAACGGAGCAAAAAATTTCAGCGCTAAATTTCAAAAAATAACGAAAATTTTTTTAAAAATAGTCGAAAAAAGCTGAAAAAACTTTGAAATTTGAATTAATTAAACTAAAAAGGCAGTAGTCTAATTTGAAATAAGTTAATTTAAAAAAGAGACTAGTCTGAAAAATACCCCCTGTCTAATAAGTAACCCGGGGCTCAAAATCTGAAAAAATGCTAAAAATTTATTAATTCTTTTGTAATCTAATTAACCCGGGGCTCAGAGGTTGAAAAGGTTTTAATAGCTAAAGAAGTAACCCGGGGCTCAGCAATTCAATAAACTAAGAAATCCCCTAAAATTGGGAGACCGGGGTTACAGTGGTTAGCTTATTAGTTGTATACCGTTTAATACGTTTAGTAATGAAAAAACGCGTAGTATACGTCAAAAGAAAAAGTCAAGCAAATTTTTAGTTATTACATTTTAAATATGTATAGGTTCCCCCAAGGTTAGATTGCCAGGAAAATCGCCTTAATATCGCAAGAAGAATTTTTTGCGCGGGCTCTTTAATAGCACCGGCGGGGGGACCCCCCGGCTATTAGCCCTCGCAAAATTCTTTTGCTCTAGCGATTTTCCTTAATTCTGTCGAATTTCGTCAATCTATCCTTTATTATACCACATTTTTTTTTTAATTTCAACTCGATTTTTCATTCTGGCTTAAAATCCCAGTCTGTAGGGCTTAAAATCATTTTAGGATGCCTGATATCCGGATGATAGATCCACATCTCTAGTAACATGTATCTCAACATCTTAGGAAGTTTATCGAAGAGTGTTCCAGTCTTTTCTAGTGAACCGTACTTTTTAGGGTCTGGCATTTGTGATCTATATTGTTCTAGCTTGTCTTTAGGCGGGATTGGGTATGGCATTAGTAGCCAAGTTAGCGACTCTGTTAGGAAAGTTGCTAGCTGGTTATTTTTTACCCAATCGTTATATTTGAAGTCGTAGTAGCTCATAAATAGCGGAACACCAGAAGAAAGTTCTGGTTTGTAAGTCATAGCAGGCTTTAGTAATTTTGAGCGTGGAATTACTGCGACTTGTTCTACTAGACTGATTAGGTTTTCTGGTGCTTTAGAATACCACTCTTCTGCGTTTGGGGTGTCTAGTGGTACGGTTTTTACTACCGATTCTAGCCAAGGAAAGAATTTTGGATCTTCCTTTACTTTCTTTTGTAGATCTTTATCTAGCTCTAGGAGCTTTATGTTGCCTTGTACGAAATATTCAATTTTCATTTTAGTTCCTTAGGGGTGTAGCTGGTGTAGCGAGTAACCCGGGGTGTAGCGGGTTTAGCGATTGCAGTGGTTGCTTGAGTGTAACCCGGGGCTCAGCAATAGTCTGGGGTGTAGCAAGTGCTACACCCCGGGTTACAGTTAGCAATTAACAATTTCCCACCCAAAGTTATCGTCAGTGTAGCCTCTAGGATTTGATACTACTCTAGTGTTATTTATAGTGTAATCACACTTAAAGTGGGTGTGTCCATGAATCCAAAGCTTTGGCTCATGGTCTAGATAGGGGCTATACGGATTAAAGATATCAGTATAGAAAGCTTTGCTTAGAGGAGCTGAACGATACTCTGGTGCTACAGAAAGAATACTAGGAGCATGATGAGTGATAAACACGTCAGCATTAGAAGTGTTTAGAAACTCTAGATCCTTTTGGAATTCTTCATTCCATTTTAGCTTTTTAATGTACCTAAAATCATTCATGCCTTCTTTAGCTACTAGATAGGCCATAGGGTTACTAAGGTCTGTCCAAAGAGTAGCACAAGCAAATCTTACTCCTTTAAACTCAAAGATTTCTCTATTCTTTATTAGTGGGTGGTACTCATCATACTTACGACCATAGTACTCATGATTACCAGCTACATAAAGAATTGGCCCATCAAACTCTAGCGGGAGCCAAGGATTGCTTAGTGAGCAAATATCCCCCGCGAGCACGCAAATATCCGCCGGAGGCGGAAGCTTGCGCATTGGGGTAAATTCGGTGTGCAGATCTGATGCGTATGTAATTGTTAGCATTTTTCAGATCCAAAACTTATTACATTCATTTTAATTTCTCCAAGGTTATAATATATTATAGCCGTTTAAAAAGAAAAAGGCAAGCTGTAAATAGCTTGCCTTTAGTTGGGTTAAAGAGGTTTTCAGTTTAGGGTGTCGTCATCATCATCATCTTCATACTCACCCTCAAAAATTTCTTCCTCTATATTTTGCAAACACCCGTATATCTCACATATAGGATTAGAGCATAGACAGATCATAGTCGCACTTCCTAATAATAAAGGATTCGTCATCTAGAATTTCAAGTTCTAGTATGTCCCTTTCTTTCCACCCTAGCTGCTCAATAATCTCATCTGGTATTGGAAGAATTAATTCTCCGCTAGAATCAACCTCTAGTTCTACGTAAATTTCATTCATAAGCATCATCCGTTCTAAACGCTAATTCTGGCATACCCACAGCGGTTGGCCCACTCGGACGGTACCCGTCAAAATAGGGCTTGATTTTCCACCCGAATCTAAAATAAAGCCTAAACTTAGAGGTTTCTAGAATAATAAAGAAAAAGTCAAATGCCTTACCGTTGCTATAAAGAATGAAAGGGCCCTTTTCTTTTCTAGAAATATTGTCTAAATCTTTAGTTGCTAGTTTGAACCTTGCACCATATGCTTTATTTCTCCATAACCACCAAACCCTGGCAGCATAGCTTCCGTATTTCTCTTGAATTTTTAGAAGCTGTTTTTCTCCTCCAAAATCAGTTAAACTAGTATCTGGAGTACCCATCCAAGTAAAGGGTGGAAGTAGCTTACCGTTTTTTACTCTTAGTGCTGCTACAGGTGCTAGGGCTAGCGATACTGCTTGAGCAGTTAAGCTAGCGGCATTAACTACTAGTGCTTTTAGAAATGGTTTCAATTTTTACCTCCAACTCTTCTATCTTTTTTAGACATACCTCAATTGCTTGAGCAGCATTATTAGCATGCTCTGCTAGTGCTTGAATAGCTTTTCCATGGTCTAGAATACACTCACTTTGTTGACTAGTAAGTTTGGAAAAGGCGTCTAGTACACTGTGTACTTCTTCTTTTAGTTTTTTGTTAAACATTAACTACCTTAAGGGACTCAATAACTTCAGGATCAATGGCTTTTAGCAAGTTCCTTAAAGTTTGTTTTGGTGCTTTCTCTAACCCTTCTAGATCTGCTGAAATCAGGGCTAGAGAGTTAGCGATCAGTTCTACGTATTCATCTTTACTGGTGGGGATTTCTCCAGTTTTAGTAGTATACTTTGGTTTTTTGTAAATTCCTTCCCTAGTAAGTTTTGCAGCTACTTGTCTAATGGTTCTGTCCCATTTTTTAGCAAGTAGTTCCACAGTTCTAGGGTAGGGATTCTCTGTGTAAAGCTTTATATAGTCTAGTGTTTCTTCGTCTGAATATCGTTGCATAGTTTATACCTCCACCGAATATACATTATACTACAAACAGAAAATAAAAACAAGGTCAAAATTCGAAGTGCACTGCGCCAAAACCAAAATTATGCAGTATATTACACGCATAAATGTCGGCTTGCTTTGTTCATTGATAATTGCTATAATATTGAATGTTCGGTGGGGAAGGCCCGCTGAAAACTAAGATAAGGAATTACTAATGAATAAACTTAAAAAGTTTCGTCAAGACTACGAGGCTGCCGTTAGCAAAATTTGGGAGGTGATTGGGGACGAAAAGCATCCTCTTTATAGCATTACTAAATGGCTTCTTCAAACGGATGCTAATGCAGAGCAGCTTTTTCCAGAACTAGAGTTTGATGCTTTTAGTTCCCCCGAAAACTTTGTAGCTATGCTAGACCTTCTAGAAAGGGGGCCTGCCGTGGTTTCTGTTAATGGAGAACTACGAATCATTTTCTGTGGTATCCAAGATATGGAGTATTTCGAAAGGAATAAAGAAATTATTGCACTAACGGAATCGGAAATTCTTTCTGGGGCTGAGTTTGCTATTAGTGTTGTTGATATTTCTCTAGACGAGTTTGGTGCTGAGTACGATCGTAGATTTTTAGCTCAAATTGATGATTGGTTTGATAACGACCTTCAATTTAGCCTCATGTCTAAGGAAGAATTAGTAGAGTATTATTCTAATCGGTTTAACCTTTTTGATAGGAGTAAATACGAATGAGTGGGGGTGCGTTTGATTATGTCCAGCAACGAATTCATGACGTTGCTAGTGAGCTTGAGACTCTTACTGACGAGATTCGTCTGGGTAAACCGGGGTTTGAACATCTCTCCATCGAAACAATTAATAAATTTTATGAGGGGGTCAAGGCTCTTTGGGTTGCCGAAGCCTATATTCATAGGATCGACTGGTTGGTGTGTGCTGATGATGGGGAGCAAGACTTCCATAAATTTTTGAAAGACGACCTGGCTAACGTGGAGTTCTGCTGGGAACGTCTAAAAGGAAAGAAATGACTCTAGGCGAACTTATTGAGTATTTGGAAGGGTGTCCAGATCAGAACTATGTATGCCCACTAGGGTTGGGGCAGCCACACAGTTGGGGAGGTGCATATACTGACTTGTCCTTCACCCCTACTGAAAACATTACTGTAGCAGAAATGTTGAATAATGCGCACTCTGCTTTAGATAAAGAGTTTGAAGGGGGCACGTATTTTATGGATGAATTTACAAAAGTTAATATGGATCGTTATGGCGAGTACAGAAACGGCCCTGTAACTAAAATTCTTTTAGACTATATGACGGGGAAGCATGACAAAAGATGATTGGCTAGGTATTCTAGCCATTTGTTTTATTTTGATTCATTTCGTGGTTCCTATTTTGTTTTATTTTGGGGTATTTTAATATGAAAAAACTAATTATTGCAGCAGGTGTTGTGGCTTTTCTAGCAGGGTGTGGTGAGCGGGTAGAAGTCCCTCCTGCCCACATTGGTAAGGTAATGACTAAGAATGGCTACAAAGAACAGGTCATTCCAACTTCCAAATTTCGTCTTGAAGCGTGCATCATGTATTGTGACAAGCTAGTTCTACTAGACGCTTCGGATCAGCCAGTGACTGAGCAGATGGAACTGTTCATGCCTAAAGACAAGCTCAATATGGTGTTTGAGCTTCGGCTTACTCTGGTGGTGAATCCCCAACGTCTTGAAGAGATCTTCGCCCGTATTCCCCCAGAAGCGGCTAATGAAGTCATTGACCGAATCTCAATTCAGCGAGTTTATCGTACCTACGCCCAGCAAATTATTCGAGCAGAAGCGCGTGAGTTTCTTAGCCAGTTTAGTATTGCAGAAATTGCGTCAAGTCGTGAAGCCATCAATGCCCAACTTAGCGAGCGATTGGTGGAGAGTATCAATACTAAGACCCCCTTTCAAGTACGCTACGTTGGTCTTGCGGATCTTAAATACCCAAAGATCATCGTTGAGGCTCAAGAGAATGCAGCTCAACGTCGCGAGCAAATTCAACAGGAAGAAGCTCAGCTAGAAATTAGCAAAGTTCAACTTGAGCGTACTCTCCAAGAGCAGCGACTACAGCGCGCTATTGATGTAGAGAAGGCTGCTGCAGAAGCGGAAGTTAACCGAATTCTTGCTAAAAGCGTAACCCCAGAGTATATCAAATATCGAGAGCTTGCTTTGTTGGAAGCAATGACTAAAAGCGAGAATAAGATCTTTGTTCCTTCTAGTATGCTTGATTCTATCGCCGGACAAGTTCAACTAGGACGCCAATAATGTACGATTATATTCTAGATGTGTTGCTTTCTTTTAGCAGCTACCTTGCCCTAGCTATCGTTATTTGGTTAGGGCTGCCTCCTATTCTTACCAGAGTAATGGATAAAGGAGGGGGGCTTAATGAAAAAAGCACTTCTCGTAGGATTGCGTTTGTAGTAGCGGTTGTAGGTTTTGTTCTTTCTGTTATGTCGCCAACCAACACCCCTAAAAATACTCCACACGATCGAAATACTTTTCGTAGTGTTCCTGCGCAATCTACCGGAGCTAAAGTGCAAGATCTAACTAAACAGCCTAAGAAAACTGATGAAGAACGCAAGGCTGATTTTGATGCCTTAGTTGATTGGAAAAGCAAATAATCCTTAGCTTGATTAAGCAAGCCGCGCTTGCTATAATATATCTTTACGGTGAGAGACACAAATGGAAAAATACGATTTTGAAGGGGCCTTTTCTACAAAAAGCTCTATTATGACAAAAAATGAACTACTAGAATTATCAGCAAAGCTGCTAGGCATTGATATCTTTCGTTCTAGCGAAACATATTTATTCTATGATAAATACGATAAATACGTTATCTGGAACCCTCTAAACAATAATAACCAAGCTATGCAGCTTATGGCTGACTATAGACCAAGTCTAATGGTAGGAATAAATAAGTACATAGACGTAGAAGTATTTTATAGGAATAATGAGGGGTTTCTAGAGTTTAAGAACTACGAAGTTTGGTATCAGGACTACCCTTCTGTAGAGGCAGCTATTCGCTACGCAATTGTTCTAGGCGCAGCTGAGGCGTACAAGCTAAGAATGGAGTACAGTAATGCGAACACTCTATGATAGCAAGGAGAAAAAACGAAATGACTAACATCACTATCAACGGCGTCGAGTACGCCCCCGTCAATCGCGTCACCGGCACGCGCGCAGTCGTTGTTGTTGACCGAGGCTGGATCTTTGCCGGCGACGTGACCCGCGAGAATGGCCGTATCCGACTCAGCCGTGCGGTACACGTGTTCCGCTGGGAGTCCATCGGGTTCGCAAAGATGATTGAGACTGAACAAGCCGATCTGCGGCCAATCGCCGACGTTGACATGCCGGCCGATGCGGAGATTTTCTGCGTGCCTGTTCACGAGGGATGGGGTCTTAAAAATGACTAACCCAATCATGGGGCCGATTGGTTACGGCTACAGCAACGGCTACGGCTACGGCTACAGCTACAGCTACAGCTACGGCTACGGCTACGGTGACGGTGACGGTGACGGCAACGGCTACGGATACGGATACGGCGACGGCAACGGCTACGGTGACGGCAACGGCTACGGCTACGGATACGGCGACGGCAACGGCTACGGCGACGGCTACGGCTACGGCAACGGCAACGGCAGCGGCTACGGCTACGGCGACGGCTACGGCACAATCAACTCCACGTCGCGGAGGCGGAGGACGTGATCCGCGACGAACTGCAGGCTCTTGCAGACGAGCTCGAATCGAATCTGTATCACCGTGCCGCCGCTGTCCTGCGGCAAATTGCAGATGCGAAACCGGTTGCATGGCGCTGGATGTATAAGGGAAAGCCTGAGCCTTACGCTCTTGGAGGAAGCCTCTGTTTTGACGGTACCGGCCCCGATGCTGATATCGAGGCACGAGGAGCAGCAGCCGAACATCCTCGCACAGTACAGAGGCTCTACGCCCTACCCCCTGCACTCCGCATGCCGGAGCCGATGACGAGAAGCGAAATCAGCGACTACGCACGAGTGATGGTGAAGGACAATAGGTCGGTAGATTGGCTGGTTATGCAGATCGAGGCCGAAACCCTTCACCGAGTGAAGGAGATGAACGAATGAACCGACCCCTTGTGATCTACCACGGCAACTGCGCGGACGGCTTTAGCGCAGCTTGGTGTTTCTGGCGCAAGTACGGCGCCGGCGCTGACTACGTTGCAGGCGTGTACCAGCAAGCTCCGCCTGACGTGGCCGGGCGCGACGTGTACCTGGTGGACTTCAGCTACAAGCGCTCCGTGGTGGAGCAGATGCTGGCGCAGGCGCGCAGCGTGTGCTTAATCGACCACCACAAGACCGCCATTGAAGACTTGCAGCCGCTGTTCATGCAGGATTCGTGGGCGGGGGAGCCGAAGCAACTGGCGCACTTCACCGACTTGAACCGGAGCGGTGCCACGCTGGCGTGGGACTACCTGTTCCCGGGCGAAGACCGGCCGCTCCTGCTGGGCCATGTGGAAGACCGCGACCTGTGGCGCTTCAAGCTGCAGGGCACGCGCGAGATTCAGGCGTTCATGTTCTCGCACGAGTACAGCTTCGAGCTGTGGGACAAGCTTATGAGCGCCGATCAGGTGGAACTGCTGAAGATGACCGCAGCCGGTGCCGCCATCGAGCGTAAACACCACAAGGACGTGGCCGAGCTGGTGGCTGTGTGCAAGCGACGTATGGTGATCGGCGCCCATGATGTGCCCGTCGCGAGTCTTCCGTACACGATGGTTAGCGATGCCGCGCACCTGATGGCGCAGGGCGAGCCATTCGCGGCGTGCTACTGGGACACCGCCGAAGGTCGCGTGTTCGGCCTGCGCTCCTCCGACGAAGGCGTGGACGTATCTGAAGTGGCAAAGCAGTACGGCGGTGGCGGCCACGCCAAAGCGGCCGGATTCATGGTGCCGCGTGGTCACGTTCTAGCGGTGGCGTAATGCTGCGCCGAGTCAAGGAGGTGAACAAATGAAAGGAACTGAAATGAATGTGAGCGTCGAACAGTTGAGCGACGGAGATCGTGTCCGCTTGCACCCGAACTCGGACAACCCGATTCACAAGCAGCCGGTGTATGCAACGTACTCGCAGGGATACTTCTTCTGCGATGGAAGTGGCCCTGCGGATGGTCCCGACTACTTCTTCCGCGACGTGCTGACATTCAATGACCGCATTGAGTTGATTGTCACCAACAGGTAAGTCAATTCCTAAGCGCTACGAGAAGGAGAGGAACAAGTGAGCAAGATAAAAAACGGCGGTCCGGCTTACCCAGCGGTTGATATTGTTCCCGGAGTAAATTACAATTCTTCAACCGAAATCTATTACAAGGGCATGACCCTGCGCGATTGGTTTGCAGGACAGGCACTAGTCGGGCTATCTATTCGACGTGAAGGCGAGTGCGATGCAGACGACGCCGAAAACGCTTACAGACTCGCAGACGCCATGCTCAAGGCAAGGGAGGTGAACAAGTGAGCATCGAACTAATCGAAGCAATCGGGGTATGGATAGTACTGCCGGTAACGTGTAGGAGTTAAAATGATGCATAAAAATGCCTGGCTTCGTGTTATTGACGAAGCTCTAGTAACTTCTGGGCTAGAGTTTGCTAGCCCTAATGATTCATATGAAGAGGCTAAACAAAAATTAAATGATCTGATTTGTTGGAATATTTCAGTGGCTGTTGATCCGGTACTTGCGGAGCAACTATCAGAAGAAGAAATACTAGAAGCTATTAGCCCTTTCTACAGCACTAGATTATTAGCTATTATGGGACTGGAAGGGGGCCTGCCTGAGTTTAGAGAGATCGAAAGGGCGGTACTACACAAACTGTATAATACCTTTTCCAAAAAGAAATTTGGGGCTTGATTTTCTTTTTTGGCCCGTGTATAATATTATTTCTGAGTCGGAAATCAAATCAAAAAGGAAAACATGGAAATTAACGAAGTATTGAAAGAACGGGGCTCCAGGTATGGGCCATTTTCGGGACATGCAGCTATTGCGCAATCTCTAAAAGATGTTTTTGAAGGTGAAGGTGCACCAACTAGTTTTGAAACCAATTGGTACTTTCTAGAGGACTTTCATAAAGAAGCACTAGAAATGATTGCTCATAAGATTGGCCGCATTCTAAATGGGGATCCTAATTATGATGATAGCTGGCGAGATATTGCTGGATACGCTCAGCTAGTTGTTGACATTCTAAACGGTAAAGACACATGATTTATAGCAAGCAGTTCCTTATTGATGCCTACCTTTGGCGCTTCAAAGGTCTTGATACTAAAATTCTAGAAGAGAATGCTAATACCTACTATGACAAAGTAGGCAAAGATAAGTTTCGAACTGCTGCTAGCCTTGATGCTACTTACCTAAAGGAATACAAAAATGCGTGTAAAGGTACTTAAATGTTGGTCGTCCGTTCATCCCCCAGGGGAAGGCCCTACAATGGTTTTTGTGGCTAAGGAGCTATCCCCCCGGCCTGCGAACACTCAACCTGAGCTAGCTTTCTCGTGGTTTAGCTCTGTGGAAGGACCCTACTTAGATATTGATATGGTAGAGGCTGTGGCTGTAGCATCCTTCAAAAGAGGTAAAGTAACCCGGGCGCAGCTAATTGAGGGAGATTTTGTCCTTTCAATTGAAGAGTATATGGATGAAGTCTATCCTGAATCTATGTTTTGGCAACTTGACTGCGAATTTCTAGCTGATAAGGATATTTAATATGTACGAAGTAAAAAGTTTTGGTGTTACTCTAGAATGGGGGCCAAACTTCAAAAAGGCTAAGAAAGCCTTTGATGAAGCCCGCGTAGATGCACAACTCCTCCAATTCAGCGGAGGTGTAAAGCGTGTGCTTTATTCTAAGCAGAATAAGTACAAGTTGGCGGATCGTATTAGTGAAGTTAATTAAGCTAAGCACTAGTACGTGCGTTCCTTGTAAAGTTTTAGATGCGGAACTTACAGGGAATTCTATTCCGTTTGAAAATCTATACGTAGATCAAGTTGAGGCGCCCTACAAAATCCGCGGAGTTCCTACTCTTGTAGTCCTAGACTCAGATGGGGTAGAAATGGACAGATATGTAGGACAAGTAGGCGCCTTAGCTTGGGTATTAAATAACAACTATGTTTTTTTTTTGGACAACTAAAATGAAAAACTTTCTTATTAGCATTATTGATGATAACAATGGTGACACACTTTCCTATTACGAAGAAGCAGAAACTGTAATGGAAGCGTACGATCTGGCTATTACTCAGGCAGAGGAATTTTGCTCAGAAGAATATAGTATTACTGTGCAACAACTTGCACCTAAGGGTATCAATTCTTTTTGGTATGCAGCACAATAATGTCTAGACGAATTACTACACTTTGGAAGGATGAAGTCCCTTACCATCTAGTAGCCACTGAACGTGGATTTGTACTAGAGAAGGACGATTACAGCTTGGTTAATACTAATATTTATAGTGAGTACTCAGATGCTTACGACGCACTAGAAGACTATATTCTAGAAATTGGAGGCCAGACTGTATAGTGTTAGAGTATGTATATATAGGAGTCGCTGTAACTAGCTATGTGTTTTTGTCCGCTCTAGGTATTACAATTGTATTTGCTGGAATCGCGTATCTAATTTCAGTAATTAATACTGTGATTAGTCAACAAGCTGAATACCGAGCGTCTAAATACCGTGCTGAGCTAGTTAGTACTTGGACAGATATTTCTCATACTCATCTATTAAATGATGATGAAAAACAAGTGTGGGAGTATTTGCAAAGAACATTTCATAACGGGGCATACCCATATGCCCATGAATATCAGAGACAGAAAAGGATAGAGACAGTATGAATGACATTACTGAAGAAGACCTCGAAGCTGAGGCTGAATACATTAAAGAAGCTGTAAAAGATCGAGTAATTGCATTAATTGAGGCTTCTCCAGCTATTAGTGCCGCTGTACTAATTCAACGAATCCGTGAACTTTAAACAACTTATTGCATTTTTAGCGGGGCGGGCAGGCTTGCCATACCCGCAGCTTGCCTCTAAAGAGGAAGTTGCTGCCTATGTGCAAGGTTGCCTTTCCAAAGATGAAATCCAAACTTGATTTTATCTTTTGGCTAACGTATAATATTATTTCTTTGGAAGTTTTCAAAAATGAAAAAACTAATTGCAATTCTAGCGCTAACTTTTGCAGCCTCTACTAACGCAGAGATTGTTGAGCGCAAAATTAATGTTACTTGTGCTCCGACAAAACTAGTGTTTGGGTTTCTAAAGGATAAAAAGCAGATGCAACCTGTTTTTATTTCCAAAGAAACTAATAAATCGCTAGTAATGATGTGGATACGCGATAATAAAGCATATATCACTGCCAGCCCAATGAATTCTAGCGAAACTTGTGTTCTGGCAGAACTACACGACTTAGAGCTTAGAAAATGAAAACATTCCTTGTAGCAGACACGCACTTTGGTCACCAAGGTGTTTGTAGGTTTCTTAGAGAGGACGGCTCCAAGCTTCGTCCATGGGATAACTATGCAGATATGGATCGGGAGCTTGTTGCTAGATGGAACGCTAAAGTAGGGCCTAAAGATAAGGTATATCACCTGGGCGATGTTCTTATAAACCGTAGGGCTTTTGGTGTTTTGAATGAGCTTAATGGTGATAAGGTACTAATACGTGGTAACCATGACATCTTTAAAGACGCCGAGTATACTCCATTCTTTAGGTCTATACGTGGGTCTCATGTGTTAAATAACATGTTGTTAACTCATATACCTGTTCACCCAGACAGTATGGGCAGGTTTACAGTTAATCTTCATGGGCACTTGCACTATCGTAGTGTTATGCTAGGAGACACGCCCGACCCTAGGTACCTATGTCTATCAGTGGAGCATACTGATTATGCTCCAATAGATTTTAACGAAGTACTTTCTAGAGTAGCTCAGCGGTAGAGCAGTTGGCTGTTACCCAATTGGTCCTAGGTTCGATACCTAGCTCTAGAGCCAGGGGGATTAGTGATAATGGGAGCACAGGGGTTTTGCATACCTTTAGTGGGAGTTCAATTCTCCCATCCTCCACCAAGTTTTAAGCACGATTCGTCTATCGGTTAGGACTCAAGGTTTTCATCCTTGCAAGAGGGGTTCGACTCCCCTATCGTGTGCCAATTTTAGTTTTAGGATAGATACAGCAAATTTTACTTATATGGAAGTAACCAAAACTATCCTGTCTTGATTTTGTTTGATTAGTGCTGTATAATGTTTATATCGGATGGGGAATCGCCAAGATGGTTAAGGCATTGGGTTTTGATCCCGACAGTCGAATCCTTCTTCCCTTGCCAAAATATTTTGCGGATATAGCTCAATTGGTAGAGCTTCTGCCTTCCAAGCAGACTGTTGTCGGTTCGAGTCCGACTATCCGCTCCAACTTTACTCCCGATTAGCTCAGAGGTAGAGCAGTGTTTTGATAAAGCACTGGTCGATGGTTCGAGTCCATCATCGGGTACCAAATTTAGAGTATACTACCCCAACGGATGGAAAGGAACTACACCTCCCCTTCTTAGTAGGGAAAACTCTAAATCTTCTGGGGTCTTGGCCAGACTTTAGAATAATCGACTGTGCGATGAGAGGCTTTAATCTCTCGGGGTACGGCAGTACAGGAACCGTAACCTGCTATAATAATGATTCCTTTCACTTTTAGGAGCTTATTACTAAGTCTCCTTTTTCAAGATAACTAGACGGACTGTGCTGCCCATAGCGGCACGTGTTAACAAGTTCGGTGGCGTCTGGCAACCTGCAAAAACTGTATATGCCAGTATACAGGAATGTATCTAGTTGTCTTGAAAAAGGAGAGATCCCATAATCGGTATTGGAGCGGATTGCTAATCCGTCGGCCTGCTAAAAACAGACTTGTGGGTTCGAGTCCCACTCTCTCCACCATAATTATGCTAACAAAAATACACGAAACTTTTAATTGGTTACCTCATTCTCATATAAAAGGATTACCTCTACCTAAAGTATATTTAGGCCAGTATAACCCCCAGTTTTCGGGGGTTTACTACGTCGATAGTAACGAAATTATAGTTACAGAAAGCCCAAATTACCCAGAAGAGAAGTATATAACTGCTATTTTAGTGCATGAAATTAGACATGCACAACAGCGCTATTTTAACTTAGTTAAATGGGTAAAAGGCGGCTCAAAGTGGGAACCCGAGCTAGGATACGAGAAGGCAATTACAAAGTATTTTAGAACTCAACAACATGAATTTGATGCTCTTTTTTATGAGCATAAATACGCGAAAACTGATATTAATGACTGGTGGCTAAAGGAGCTAGTTCTATGACTAAATACATTGTATTTGCAGAAGCTGATGTGGTTGGAATTGGGCGTGAGTTCGAAATTGTAGAATTCAGCGAAGGCACACCTATGGACGTAATTCAAGAGGATTTAGATTGCGTTGGTATGGCTCTCGCTTCAAGTATTTCAGACAGCTATTGGTACGAAGGTTCTGGCTATGAATACGAAGACTTTGCTGACTATTGGTACGAAAAGTTTGATCCTGTAAAACATGCGAACTATACTTAGTCTTTTTGATTACAGTGGAAATTGGCCTAGACCCTATAAAGAGGCAGGATACGAAGTATTTTCTCTAGACATTAAAAACGATATAGATATTCTAGAGATTACTAGAGAAGATATTCCTGCGAACTCAATTCATGGTATTTTAGCTGCTCCACCTTGTACAGACTTTGCCGGAAGTGGGGCTCAGTATTGGAAGGCTAAAGACGCTGATGGAAGAACCGAAGCCAGCTTAAAACTGATTGATAAGACGCTAGAGATTATTGACTGGTTTGACCCGGTATTTTGGTGCCTAGAGAATCCTGTTGGTCGTCTGCCTAAATTAAGACCTCAATTGGGTAAACCCTGGTATTTTAATCCCTGTGATTTTGGAGATCCTTATACCAAGAAAACCGGGCTATGGGGTAAGTTTAACCGTAATCTAGAAAAGAATCCTGTGCCTCCTGATCCTAATAATTGGATTATGAGGCTAGGTGGAAAGTCTGAGCGAACTAAAGAATTAAGGAGCATGACGCCTATGGGCTTTGCCTATGCTTTCTTCAAGGCAAATCCTTGAAATACTGGCTTGATTTTACTTTCTGAGCCCTGTATAATATCTATATTGCTTGAAAATAAATAACTGAGTGTATTGTCAGCCCGGTTAGACGGCCTCCCTTGGAAGGAGGAGGACGAAGGTTCAAATCCTTCCACTCAGACCACTAATTTGGAAGAGAGCGGGATATTGGCTAAGCCTGCGCAGACTGTAAATCTGTAGTGCTGCAAGACAGCATGGGGGTTCGATTCCACCTTCTTCCACCATTTTACTAAAGCCACTATGCAACTTCGTTATTCTACCATTCTTACCATAGATGAAAAGTATAAAGAAATTCCTGAAATGTACACCTGCCTAAGAGCTCTTTATATTAAGAAAAGAGAAGTGCTAGAGTACTACAATGAAGAAACTAATAGGTGGGAAGAGCCTTATCACTCATCAGACTATAGAGTTGTAGTAACCTAATCTTTAGCCCCCGTGGCGAAATTGGCAGCCGCAGCGGTCTTAGAAGCCGTAAGCTGTAGGTTCGAGTCCTACCGGGGGTACCAAAAGTATTTTTTCTTTAATAATAAATTTTAGGAGAGTAAAATGGAACAACCAGATAAGTGGGTAATTGTAGAAGTACTTTCCGATAATGAAAGATATTTCAAAGTACTAGCTACTTGGTATGGGGGCTTTGCTAACGGAGATAGCTGGAAACTTTCTAGCAATATTCAAAATCAAGTATTTGAAGATGATTACTGGAACTTTTATACAGAGTCAGGCAATCATTATAAATGCCATAAAGATACCTATGGCATGGGAAGCTATACTCATCAAGTATTTAGTACTTGGAAAGATACGGCTCCTGAAACAGTACAGTTAACTATTATGGACAAAGCCTCTCTAGTATAATGGTATTACAGCGGATTTGTAATCCGCTTATGTTGGTTCGATTCCGACGAGAGGCTCCAAAATATGTCCTCCGTTAGTTTAATTAGGTAAAACGTCGAACTCCAAATTCGGAAGATGGCGGTTCGATTCCGTCACGGTTGGCCAAAAGGATATAAAATGAAACCTCGTAATTTTTTAGTGAAAGCAGCGTTGTTTAAGCGTGCTGGTGCTCACAAGAAAACTAATAAACAGCTAAGAAAACTAGCTAAACAAACTCCATTGGAATAAGAATCCACCTTAGGATCCGTGGGCGTTTCGGTATAGCGTCCGTTGAAATTTCACTGTCTGACGATACTAGACCCCGTATAAAGTAAGCGGGATCTTAAAAACTAATATAAAAATATGAACTCACAACAAATTCTACTTTCTGAAAACACTAAGCAGTATCTATTTCAAAATTGGTTAGTAAACGTTGGTCTTTCAACGGCCTATACATATCGTAAAGTACTACTTGTATCTACTTCTAAAAAAGAGTTTTACGAATATCTAGACTCAATGAAAGGTTCTGTAAATTCTGCACATCTTCCACACAATTGTGGAGCTATTTACTTTGGTTCTAGCTTTACTAGGTACGAAATTAGCTCAGACAGTATTGAGCTAGAAATGTTCGGAGAAACAGAAGAGCTAGATGAACTAGAGGCAGCTTTTAGTAAAAAGTTTGCTAAAGCAAATTCCTACGTAGATTGGATTTACTCTGTTCACGGGGACTGTATGACCGTGCCCATTCTAGATGATCGCAAGCCTTCGCTTGATTCATATCCATTTCTAGATACCCCTTCTCTAGAAGAATACTACGATAGTTTTATTCATTCTAACAGTAATATTTTAGTTCTCGTAGGGCCTCCGGGTACTGGTAAGACTACTTTTATTCGCGGACTTATCCAACATTGGAAAACGACTGCGCTAGTAGCTTATGATATGGAACTTCTAAATAAAGATGGTGCCTTCGTTACCTTCCTAGAAGGAGAAGCTAATCTAATGGTTCTAGAGGATGCAGACACTTTTATTACTAGTCGTGAAAAGACAGGTAATACTATGATGCACAGATTCCTAAATCTAGGAGACGGTCTAGTTTCCAATCCGTCTAAAAAACTAGTATTTAGCACTAATATTACAGATCTCAGTACTGTAGACAGTGCGCTTATTCGACCGGGACGATGTTTCGATATTATTAAATTCCGAAATCTAAGTATTAAGGAAGCAAAGCGAGTATGCCCGTCTTTTGAATCGGATAAAGATGAAGTGTCTCTAGCTGAAGTTTACCAGTACATGAACTCAGGCAGCCGTGTTACAGAAGCTAAGAAACGCGGAACTAGACAGAGAGTCGGCTTTGTTTAATCTTGAAAAGGGTCGCTGTTTAAAGTATAATATATGTATGCCTTGAGAGATCAAGGCGCTTGCCTGAGTGGTGGAATAGGTAGACACAAGAGACTTTAGCGTTAATTTGAGCACTAAAGTAGGGATATTTTATGTGAATGTTGTCAAATTCGGCGAACCCTTTAAAATGGCAACGCCGAGCCAAGCTTGAAAATTATTATGAGTTATGAGACAAAATACCCAGATTGGAAAGATAGAGTAATTAATGCTAGTAAAAATAGCAAGAGTGCAACCCAGGCAGCGGCTATACTAGATATTAAGTACGATACATATAAAAAATATGCAATAAAGTACGGGTGTTTTGTCACTAACAAGTCGGGAAAGGGTACTACAAAAATAAGGGGAACTAAAATTCCCTTGGAAGATATTGTAATAAAAGGATTACACCCACAATATCAGTCCAACAAGTTAAGATTAAGGCTATTAGAAGAGGGATATTTCGAATCCAAGTGCTATAACTGCAATTTAACTACTTGGTTGAATAATCCAATACCGTTAGAGTTAGAGCATATAGACGGTAACCCTTCTAATAATTTAATTAATAATCTTACATTATTGTGCCCCAACTGTCATGCCTTTACTCAGACATATAGAGGCAGAAATATAAATTTCAAGAAGGTGTAGAGACTAAACGGCAACCATCTAGACCAGATGAAGACATAGTCCAGACCACAAACTAGAGATAGGTAGTGAAAACTATAGTGGTACGAAAATCTCTCGCCGAAAGGCGTGCCGGTTCGATTCCGGCCTCAGGTACCAATTTTTGGAAGAGTGGCAGAGTCTGGTTTATTGCAACGGTCTTGAAAACCGTCGGGTCTATTAACACTAGGCTCCGTGGGTTCGAATCCCACCTTTTCCTCCAAGTTTGCCCCTGTAGCTTAATTGGTTAAAGACGCGAGCTTATACCTCGCCAAAGCACTGGTTAGATAAACCAGCGTGTGCAGGTTCGAGTCCTGCCAGGGGCACCATACTAAAACGTATACAGTATTTTTTAGTATGGCAGAGAAAAAAGAGTACACGGTAACATTACGTATTCTAAATACAGAAATTTTCGCTTTAGTGTTATCGACTACTAGCGATTCTACTAAGTGGGTAGGCATCGGCGTCTTAATTTGCCTATTACTACTAGCAGTTGTTTTCACCTTTGGTGACACCTTAATTGGGTTCCTACAATGAAATTTACTGAAATCAAAACTTCTCTTACTCTAGAAGATTCTATCACTATTGGTAAATATACAGGAACGCAAATTAAAGATATTTCAGATCCTGAATACCTGATTTTCCTAGAAAAAGCTGGACTAGTTAAATTTGATAAAGAAGTGGTAGAGTATCTAGCTGATGCGGTAGGGTACATTGATTTAGCAGATACCACTGTAGCTTATACAGATGAAGAAATTCCGTTTTGACTTTTGTTTCTGAAGCGAGTATAATATCTATATTCGCTTGGGGAAACACACGATGAAACAGAAACAAGATATTACTGCTATTATTTACGACAAAAAAGGTCACGTTCTCAGCATCGGCAAAAATTCTTATGTAAAAACTCACCCTCTTCAAGCTAAGTACGCTAAACAAGTAGGGGAAGAGAATAAAGTTTTTCTCCATGCTGAGCTTGCAGCAATTATTCGCTGTAAAGATCTCAGTAAAGCGGATAAAATTCAAATCTTCCGGGTGGGCCGAAATGGCAAGTTTGCAACGGCGAAGCCGTGCAAGATTTGCCAACTGGCCATTCGTGAAGCTGGTATTAAAAAAATTGAACACTCTTAATGCAGGGTGGAAAAAAGGTTAATTCGCAAGTCTCATAAGCTTGAGTTCCGGGTTCGAGTCCCGGCCCTGCTACCACACAACTAAAGGAACACTATGTTTGCCAAAACAGCTAATTATACTACTACTCTAAATGGAATGCCTGCTTTCAAGACAACCAATAGTGCTTGTCTTGATCTATTTTATAATTTCGGAGCCATGAGGGGGCAAAATATTCTGCCCCTATTTCGCTCTGCTTATAAAGAAAACCCCTATCTTGCTCTCCGAATCCTGCTATGGGGTCGTGATGCACGAGGGGGAGCAGGAGAGCGTCAGCTATTTCGCAGCGTTCTTTCAAACCTAAGCGATCTAGAGGTTACCGTTCTACTTCCCAAAATTCCAGAAGTAGGGCGTTGGGACGACCTTCTTTCAGTTCCTGTCAATACTAGTGCGCGCACTATTGCACTAGAAATGATTAAAAACGTTATTGAAGAAGGTAACGGTCTAGCTGCTAAGTGGATGCCTCGCAAGGGTGCTGTAGCTATTGAACTTCGTAAGGCTTGGAAAATGACCGCCAAGCAATACCGTAGGTTTCTAGTAACTGCAACAAATGTTGTAGAAACGCAAATGTGTTCTGGCAACTGGAATGAGATTGAGTTTAGTAAAGTTCCTTCCGTTGCTATGTCAAAATACAATGCGGCTTTTCAGCGACATAATCCAGTAGGATTTCAAAAGTATAAAGACGCTCTAACTGCTGGGACTACTAAAGTTAATGCTAATGCGGTATTCCCATACCAGATTCTAGAAATTGAAGATGCTCAGCTACGTACTGCTATGTGGGATGCACAGCCAAACTACATGGTAGCAAATAGCGCAGTGTTGCCAGTTGTAGACCGTAGTGGTTCCATGACAATGGCTAAACTGCAGGGCAGCAAGCTTAGTGCAGAAGATGTTGCAGTATCTCTAGGGCTATATTGTGCTACAAAAAACCTTGGGCCTTTTAAAGATCTAGTGGTTTCTTTTGCTGATAAGCCTGAGATTCAGCTTCTGCAAGGTACTCTAAACGACAAACTTTACCAGATTAAGCACGATCTGGATGTTGGGTACAGTACTAATCTAATGGCTACGCTAGACCTTATCCTTACGGCTTCCAAAGCTATGGGAGTTAGTCGAGAAGATATGCCAAAAGTTTTGCTCTTTCTGTCGGACATGCAGTTTAATGATGCTCTCAGTAAAGAGTGGAATGAATCCCTTCTAGGTACTATTAGGAGCAAATATACGGCTGCAGGGTATGACATGCCCGCAATCGTATTTTGGAATCTAGTGTCTTATGGTAATGTTCCAGCCCTAGGTACTGAAGCAGGCGTAATGATGGTTTCAGGATTTTCGCCAAGCATTCTTAAAGCAGTGCTTAGCGCTAATTTTGATCGCATTACTCCAGAAAGACTAATGCTAGATGTTGTATTGAGTCCTCGATACGATTTCTAACCGGATAAGGGTGCTAACAGCAAATCTTATAAAATCTTACTTTAAATAGGAAAATAATGCACCCTGTTAAAACTGGTATTTTAAATGTTAAAAGTCATTCTAGGATTGGCCCTGGTGGTTGGAAGTGTAATTGTTGTGGTCCACCACCAAAATATCGTAAACTTTTTGCACGAAAGCATAAAAAGCGCATCTATCGCTTTTTAGATAAATTTTACGGCTATAGCTCAGTGGAATTAGAGCAGTAGGCTTCTACCCTATTGGTCGGAGGTTCGAATCCTTCTAGCCGTGCCACTTAAGGCCTATGGGACTGCATGGAGTGGTCGCCTGCCTGTCACGCAGGATATTCAGAGGGGATCGTTACCCCTATAGGTCGCCAATAAAGAGAAACTGTATGATACGAGAGCTCGAACCATACCCGTACTTAAAATTGTACATTGCTGTGCGGGATGATTTTCCTAGTAACATGGTGCCTACTCTAATAGCTCACAGCATGCTTTCAGCTCATTTAATTGCTACTGCTGACGCAGACTATATTTATAGAGAATGGCTAGTTAACAGTTATCGAAAAGTGGTAGTTAAAGTAAACGAAAAAGAATATAATAAAATTTTAGAAGACTGCCCTATAATTCATCAAGGCAGTGAAAGCAATACTTTTGAAGGGCGTTTAAGCTCCATTGTAGTAGCTCCAGTTTTTAGTGATAGGGTTCCCAATGTTTTGAAATTCGCAAAACTTTGGAAACCTTAAAGTTTAGAGTGCTAACAGCAATTTTAATTTATATACTCGGAAAGTAACCGCACTCTGTTAAAAGAATGGTAACAGCAATTTTTATAACTTTTGTAAAGTAATAATTCCATTCTGTTATGAATAGATATTAAAAAGTGCGCAGAGTATCAGCACGTAGTCAAAACTACTCTAAATTTCATTTTGCAACTTGGAAAACCGGAGTACCTGAATGATATTAAACATCAAACGAGTAAAATACGATGCAGCTAATGAAGAGCATCGAAATGCTTATTTTAATTTTCTAAATACTGGAAGATGGTGTAAACATTTCGAAGTGGAGTACCCTTATGTGGAACTTCCAGCTCAGCTAGCGCAGCAAACACTGCGTTTTTATCGTGATCGGGAGACTCGTCTAGTATCCACTGCTTAGCCCTGCTGCCCTGCTTTGTTTAGCTCAAGCTATTTACTACGAAGCCCGGGGTGAGCCAGAAAGGGGACAACACGCGGTTGCGCATGTTGTATTAAATAGAGCCGCAGATCCTAGGTATCCCGATCATATCTGCAAAGTTGTACACCAGCCCTATCAGTTCTCTTGGACTTTAGAAAAATCGCGAAAAGCCCCCAAAGGGCCTGCGTGGAAAAAAGCACAAGACATTGCGATTCTTTCATATGTAGGGCTAATAAAAGACCCTACTAATGGGGCCTTATTTTTTCATAATAAACAAATAAAGCCTTACTGGGCTAAGAAAGTTACTTACAATATTAAAATTGGAAATCATGTATTCTACTCAACAATCAAATAACTCTTGGGACGCCCTATCAAAATCTTTACCTTTAATGACCCCTCCGCCTGGTTTCGATATTCTAGAAACAAAAGATGGCTTTGCATACCTAAAGCACCTACGCCTAAGTTTTGAGATTTCTAAGTCCGATATTAAAGTAGTGACTAAAGGCAATAAAGTCTATGTAAATGTACATCGAGGGGGAGCCCCGAACCGCAGTGTATTCTATTCTGTCTCTCTTTTCAGTAATGAGAAGTTTAAGAAAGCTGCATTTATCGAAGACATTGGCCTACTTCTACTATACGTAACCTATTCAGACGCGTCTGAAACAGTAACAGAACATCCCATTCTGTGACCCTACAAGGCCCCTTAATGGGGCCTTTTTCCTATGTACGAACTAAATAAACAGTATCACTATCGCCCTTTCGGTCTCGTTACCTATCAAGGAATTGATGGTAATTTTCATGTGTTTCGAACAAATGATTTTGCTCTAAGATTGAGTACTTTTAGTAAGCAGAAACTCCGGCTACATATCAATGTTTGAGCTTTTCCTAGCGTTTCTAGCATGTGCCGTGGCCACAGCTTTTATAGCTATTTTTTGGCTATATATTCCAATTATTGAAAAAGTAAGAGTTCTAAATAGAAAAGATTCGATTTTTATAGGCACCCCCTTACTAGCTTGCGTTGTATTCTTTGTTCTAACTTTAGTTATGGCACCAATGATGTTTGGTGTAATGCTTAACGAACCTCATAGAAAGATTTTCATTCAAGAATTGAGTACTAAACATTGAAAAACCAAGAACAAATTCAAGTAAAAGTTTTAGCGGACTCTAAAACTAAAGACGGTATTCGTCTTACCACACTTAGGCTTATCTATCCAAGATTTATTCATGCTGAGCTAAAAACTCATCGCATGTTTAGCACTAACTCCTCTAGTTCTAGAGCAATTCCTGTTAAGTCTATGATTGAATATACTCTAGAAAACCCTGCCAAGCTTTGCCACTTCGGGCGCAATCAGCCCGGTATGCAAGCTGAGACAGAACTTGATAACGAAACTATTCAAGCTGTAGAAGCCCATTGGCACCGTGGAAGTAAACTGGCTGCTGAAGTAGCAGAAGTTCTAAACAGACTGGGACTACACAAGCAAGGTACTAATAGAGTACTAGAGCCATTTCAACATATGCATACTATTGTGTCCGCTACAGAGTTTGAAAACTTCTTTAATCTTCGCAGACACAAAGACGCTCAGCCGGAAATCAAAATTCTGGCCGACAAAATGTGGGAAGCTATAGAAAATAGCGTACCACAAATCTTATATCCTGGACAATGGCACTTACCAGGTATTGTACAAAAGGCTAATTCGACGTATATTTCCCCAGATGGCGCCGAACTGACCTTAGAACAGGCTCGTATGGTTTCCGCGAGCCTATGTGCCCAAGTCTCCTACAGAAAGGAAGACTATTCGCTAGAAAAAGCTGAAAAGATTTTTAATCAGTTAATTTATAGCGAGCCTATGCATGCAAGCCCTGTAGAGCATCAGGCTACTCCCATTCCAACCGGCTACCCCTTTACTAAGGGAGTTACCCATATGGATTTTAAAGGTAACTACTGGAGTGGTAATTTCAGAGGGTGGATTCAATTCCGCCAGTTACTTCAGCAGAAATGGGACGAAAATTAAAAACGGAAAACCCGTCAGTCAACAAACACGTTACTTTAGAGCCTAAAACTCCAGCTCAAGCGAGATTTATCTCTGCTATAGAGGGACACCCTATCTCAATGGGTATTGGCCCTGCGGGAACTGGAAAGACCTATGTGTCTTCCAGTCTTGCAGCCCGGGGTTTAGTAAATAAACAATATGACAAAATTGTTTTGTCTAGAGCTAATGTCCCCACTGGTAGGTCTTTAGGACATTTCCCAGGTACTGTGGAGGATAAGCTTACTCCTTGGCTAACTCCTGCGTTAGATATTTTAAGATATCAGATGGGAGAGAGCATGTTTAAATACTGCATGGCTAAAAAGGTTATCCAACTACAGCCTTTAGAGACTATTAGAGGTAGGTCATTTGAATCTACCTTTATGATTGTTGACGAATCTCAAAATTTAAATAGGGACGAAATCACTTCTATTACCACAAGACTAGGAGAGTATTCTAAGTTAGTTCTTTTAGGAGACCCCTTTCAAACCGATATTAAGGGAGAGAACGGTCTGGAGTGGTTTGAGACTTTAGTAACTAAATATAAACTAAATATTCCAGTTACTAGGTTTGGGTTAGAAGACGTAGTTAGAAGTAAAATTGTTAAACAAATTCTAGTAGCTCTTTACGCAGAGCACACTAGAAAATCTAAGCTTGAGGCTGCCGGCTGATCCCTGTATAATATCTATATTGGCTAGGGAGAAAACAATGAAATTCAAATACACAAAAGCAAATGGGGAAGTTTCGGAGCGTTCTACGATCCTGCTTCGCCAACCGGAACCTAATTATATGATGCTAGATATTAGCGAGTATAGTGAGGAAGAGCAATTGGAGCTTCGTACTAAATACAACGATCTTCAGGAACAAATTCAGGCTATGACAGCTGAGTTCTATCCAGAGATTGTAAAACTTTATGAGACTCGTCTCCGGTGTTTTAAGCGGGAGCGAATGAGTGAAGTTAAGTGAGCTGGATCAAAAAGTTCTAGAATCCGTAGTAGATATAGCAATGAAATATATCCAGTCAGAAAAAACTGGAGAACTAAAATTGTCTACTGCTCTCACAATTTGCTCTGGGTACTTATCTTTCTATAACCTAAATATGGAGTATGAGGGGCGGCTGAATAAAAAGCTTAGCTCCTCATATCACTAATATGGATGAAAAGGCACGACTAGCAGAAGTATGCAGGCAAGCACTTGAATCTATGAAACACCAGGACCCAGATACAAATGTAAAAATCAATGAAAATCTTCTAATGTATATTAGTGGGGAACTAGTTACTTATTACGTGCGTATGGTGGAAGCTGGGCTAATTAAAACAAAAAACACAAAACATTAACTTGAATTTTTCTAGTTAGTCTAGTATAATATAATCTTTAAGGAAATTAAATATGGCATGGGACGACGATAAAAAAGCTAAAGCAGTTGAACTCTACGAACAAGCAGGGCCTACCCCTGAGAATTCGATGGAAATTGTTAAAGAAGTAGCCGAGGAGCTTGGCGAAACTGTTAACGGTGTTCGTATGATTCTTTCTAAGGCGGGGGTCTACGTTAAAGTAGAAGGTGGTGCTAAAAAGAGCAGCACTAAACCTGCTTCAGATAAAGCACCTCGGGTATCTAAGGCTGATTCACTTCAGGCTCTTACTGATGTTATCGAATCTTCAGGCGTGGAACCTGATCTAGAAATTATCGGTAAACTTACTGGTAAACAGGCTGTTTACTTTACTGAGCTTCTTAAAAAGTTTGTCTAATTAATAGGGTGTGAATATGCCTCGCAAAGGTGCTAGTGAAAAACTAACGGACACTAATCTTCAAAAAGTCACTGAACTATTGGGGGCAAAATCACCTATTACTAAAAAGCAAGCCTGTGAAATTCTAGGTATCGCCTATAATACTAGCCGGCTTGCTACACTTCTTGAATCATATAAAGAACGTAAAGAACGCACTGCTCGTAAAAAGGCAGAGAAACGCTACACTCCTCCAACTGAAGATGAAATTCGAACTATTGTTCGAGATTATTTGATTGACGGAGATAGCGTTAGCGTAATTGCTGAAAGAATTTATCGTTCTAGCGATTTTGTTAATCGAATTCTGGAACGCGTAGGAGTTCCCAAACGTACCCCAGGATTTAACTATTTTAATCCTGAACTGATTCCTGACGCAGCAGTTCGTGAAACTTTTTCCGCTAATGAGCGTGCTTGGTCTGCTAGGTATAACACTACCGTTAAGGTAATCAATGAGCGTGAAAATCAAAAAGGTGTGTATCTAGTATGGGTTGAAGGCGAAGCCGGACAATTTTACGCTTTTCAGCCCTTTGAAGAGCTTGGTTCCCTAGAACATCTAAAACAATACGGAATTTAAATAATGGAATTCAATTCCTTTAAAGCAAAAATGAACGAAGCAGGTGATGCTCTAGTCAACTATATTTCGCCTGTTTCCGGTAAACAAAAATATCATGTTTGTACTCTAGACCTTAAGAATTGCAAGTATATTAAGGATAAACTAGATCAGCGTAAGTTTTCTGAACCTCAGCAAGGTTGGGTACGTGCTTTCTGTTGGGATCTAGATGACTTCAAAAATATTGATGTTGCTAGTGTAACATCCGTGGTGCCACTTAATAAGATGGTATCTAATGCTGTAGACTCTTATGTATGAGTGGTTCATTAGCGAAAATGAACGCGGAGAGCGGCTTTACCTAACTATTGACTCTTTTCGAGACGTAGAGTACGTACATTTTCGCAAATACTTTCAAGATTTTGAGGGTGAGTACAAACCCACGAAAGAGGGGATTTCATTCCCTCTTTCTATAGTAGCAACTCTACGTCTCTTTCTAGCACTGTCAGAAATTGTATCTGAAGCTGAAAAAGAGTTGCTATCCGACTCTCTAAAAGAAATTTTAAATGACGCTAAAACATATCGAAGGTCTACTGAAGTCAGCGAGTGAGGCTTATTACGCTGGAGATCCGTTTCTAACGGATGAACAATTCGACGCTCTAGCAGCTTCAGTAAACTTTAGTGATGTTGGTAGTTCCGTTAAAGGTCTTAAGGCTAAACATACATATCGTATGTACAGTCTTAAAAAATACTATCCCGGGGAAGGTAAGCCTCCCCTTACTGAGTACACTAAAGCTAAGATTACAACTCCTAAGCTTGATGGTGCCGCAATTTCCCTTCTATATAAAGAAGGAAAATTTGTACAAGCTCTCACGAGGGGCGACGGCTTTGAGGGGCAAGTTATTACTGCCAAACTTGCCTGCTCAACTCTCATTCCTCTGGAAATCTCTTATAAAAAAGAAATTCAGATTACGGGAGAAATTGTAGCCCCTAAAGATATTGCTAATGCTAGAAATTACGCTGCAGGTGCACTAGGGCTCAACAGTATTGAAGAATTTCTATGCCGAGACCTATATTTTGTAGCCTATGGTGCTAACATGGTGGATAAGCCAAATTTCTACAGAGATACATTGGCTTGGCTAGAAAGTCTTGGGTTTAAAACAGTTGCTGATTCTGATTTGTGCGACAAATTTCCACAAGACGGAGTTGTTACTCGGATTGATTCCGAAAAGGATTTCAATGAATATGGGTTTACTAGTAAGCACCCTAGTGGAGCTTTTGCTACAAAGTCTAGAAATGCTGAGGTTCGTAGCATTTTACGAGAAGTTAAATGGCAAACAGGACGTAGTGGTAAAGTAACTCCAGTAGCCTTGTTTGATCCAGTTATTATTGATGGTGCAACTATTTCACGAGCTACACTTAATAACCCGGGGTTTATCGAGGCTTTAAATCTAGATCTAGGGGATTTTGTGTATATCGAGCGAGCAGGCGATATTATTCCCGCTGTTGTTCGTAGTGAAAAACCAACTTGATTTTCTTTACTGACCAAGGTATAATATATTTTCTATGATCGAAATTCCATCAAATTGTCCGAGCTGCGACGGCCCACTAACAAAAGTAAACATGCAGTTATTTTGCAAAAACAAAGGGTGCCCAGCTCAAACACTGAAAAAAATTCAGCATTTCGCCAAAGTGATGGGAATTAAAGGTCTAGGAGAAAAAACTCTAGAAAAGCTCGATTTTGAGACTTATCACGATCTTTACTACTTTAGCCCTCAATATTTTACAGATACTCTAGGGACAAAAGTAGGTACAAAGATTCTTGCAGAAATTGAAGCGTCTAAGTCTGTTCCTCTAAATCAGGGTATCGCAGCTTTCGGTATTCCTCTTATTGGTGAAACTGCTGGAAGGAAACTAGCCGAAGTATGTGCTTCTATTGAAGATATTGACTTTGAGACGTGCAAAAAAGCAGGATTAGGAGAAAAAGCTTCAAATAATCTGTTATGGTGGCTTGAGGAACAAGAATACAACGGCCTACCAATTAACTTTCTTTTTGAGAAACCTACAAAGCCCAGCTCTAATGGCTATGTAGTTTGTATCACTGGAAAACTAAATGATTATAAAAACAGAAGTGAAGCTAAAGCTTTTCTAGAAACTTTAGGCTGTACAGTAGTAGATAGTATTACCTCTAACACTAATGTTCTAATCGTAGAAGATGGGAAAACAAGCTCATCTAAATATAAACAAGCGTTAAGTCGCAATATTAAAATCTGCTCTATTAAAGAGCTTGAATCTGAAATTATTTCATAAGGATAAGAAACACATGACAACCCAAAAATGGACCGAAGATCGCACAGCACAACTTACTAGTCTAGTTGGCGGAGAATCTCCTGTTACTCCCGGCACTGTTGAGGCCGCTGCAGAGCAACTAGGAACAACTATCCGTTCGATTGCTTCAAAATTACGAAAACTAGGTTACGATGTTGCTAGCATGGCTAAAGATCGTGCTCCAGCTTTCTCTCAAGAAGAAGGAGAGGCTCTAGCAGAATTTGTTCAGGCTAACAGCGGTCGATTTACCTATACTGAAGTTGCCGAAAATTTTGCTGGTGGCAAATTCACTGCAAAACAAGTACAGGGTAAGGTTCTTAGTATGGAACTAACCTCGCATATTCGTCCAGCGGATAAAGTAGAGGTTCCACTCAAGTACACCGAACAAGAAGAAAACCTATTTGTTGATATGGCAAACCAGGGTCAGTATATTGAGGCAATTGCTAAGGCTCTAGGCAAATCAATTAACTCAGCCCGGGGTAAGGCGCTTTCGCTACTTCGTGCTGGAAAGATTGACAAGATTCCGGCACAAGAAGTTTCTAACGCTAAGGTAAAGTCTGATGCTGTAGCTGAGCTAGGAGATCTTAGCGGTATGACAGTTGCTGAGATCGCAGAGAAAACTGGCAAGACGGAACGTGGTGTTCGTACCCTGCTAACTCGTCGGGGTATTAAAGTAGCAGACTATGATGGTGCTGCTAAGCGTGAAAAAGCCGACGCAAAACAAGAAGGCTAATTAAAATACGGCGGGTATGATTACCCGCCGTTTTTGTTTGTGGAGTCGAACATTGAAAGTTAAAATTACCTATTACGATACCGACTCTCTAACAGTTGAGGAAGTACTGGCTACTGCTAAGCAAAACTACGGAGAATTCGTAGAGGTAGAAGTATTTCCAGAGAGTAATGACCCTAGAGATATTATTTATTTCGGGTTACAACAGCTGATAACTTTTGAGCAGCTGTCCCTACTATTCGACAATACCCCTCTTTACGATAACAAACTTAAAGATACTAAGGATAAGATTCTTAGTCAGCTTGCGGAAACATTAGACCAGGTCGTTAAAGATAACGAAGTAAGAGTGAGGTAACATGGGGGATATAGGGGCCGTAGTATTATTAAAGCTACTAAGGGAGCCCGACTTAGATGCTTGGGCCAGACTACGATTAGCATACTTTGATGCGGCGTACAGTAGTATTTATGCAGCAATTAATTCATTCTACACAAAATACAGCGCCCTACCCACTTTTGAAAATTTATTAACAAGTACGCAGAGGGATGGGGCCCTAACAAGGGCTTTAACCGCTCTTCAAGAATTAGAAGTACCCGATGTAGATATTAACATTGCGGTAGACGCTTTAATCGATCAGTTTACACAAAATGAATCTTTAAAGCTCATTGACAAATTTGTAGATAAAGTAGTAACTCTTGATTCTCAAGAAATTAAAGACGCTCTAGCTGATATTGTACTAAAACTAGACGAACAGACTCATACTAGCGAGTCTGTAGTAGTAATGAACAATGTATCCATCTTCCAAGAACTAGAGGCTAACGAGCATACTAGGTTCCCTCTAGGATTTAGTAATACCTTCGATGTAGAATTGGGCGGGGCATATCGTCAAGAACTAATTCTAGTGGGTGGAAAACGCGGAGCAGGTAAATCCATTGTATGCTCTAACCTAGTGGCAAATCAATTAGATAGTGGAAACTCAACTGTATATTTCACTATTGAAATGACTGCCAAAGAGACGCTAGAGCGTATCATGGCAATTCAATCTGGAGTAGAGTATCAACATATCCGTAAAGGTACTCTAAGTTTTGAAGAACAATTAGCCCTAATTAAAATTAGAGCTTCACAATTTCAAAACTCAGAGGAGTTAGTAGAAGCATTTAGAGAACATAGAAATCCAATTAAATTTGAACAAGAACTTATTCGTTCTAAACAACTAGTAGAAAATCAACTAGTTATTATTGATGACCGAGAATTAAGTCTTACTTCTGTAGATTTGCATTTACAAAAGCTAAAGGCTAAATACGGGGATAAGTTCAAATTGGCCGTAGTGGACTACCTGAACCAGATTCAAGTTAATGGAAAAGCAGATTCTATGTACGATTGGACAACCCAAATCTTTATTAGTAAAAAACTAAAAGAATTTGCTAGAAAGTACGATATTTGTATTTTCTCTCCTTATCAGATTGATGACTCTGGGGCTACACGGTTCGCTAAGGGTATTCTAGATTCTACCGATATTGCTCTACTTTTAGACGCACACACTAAAGACCAAGCTAAGCTTACTTTTACAACTACTAAAATTCGTGGAGGGGCAGACTTAAAATTTAGTGTAGGAATGGACTGGAAGTGTCTTAAAATCAATCCAGCAGAAATTATTAGCCTTCCTGAAGAAGAGCCCAAGAAATTTAAGAAAGCAAAAGAGGAAGCAGGAGACTTACCATGGTAGAGGAACTTCTAGATAAAAAAGGAATTCCGTATTCCTACCAAGGCAAGGATATTGTAGTTAGGTGTCTAAATCCAGAGCACCCGGACCGAAATCCTTCACTAAGAATCGATAAAGTAACGGGTCTAGGCCATTGTTTTTCTTGCGGGTTTAAATTAAATCTCTTCAGGTATTTTGCAGAGCCAGCTAATTCTGTAAAAGCTAAAGTTGCTTTAGTAAAAGAGAAGATTACTACAATTTACAGCGATGTATACGGGCTAGAGGTTCCCAAAGGTGCTCAGCCCTATCCACGAGAGTTCAGAGATATTCCAGTAGAGGTTCTTAGAAAGTTTGGGGCGTTTAAGCACAAAGATTACCAAGATCGTATTGTATTCCCCCTTCGAGATATTCAGGGCAAAATTCGCGCATTCGTGGCTCGAACCGAGCCACATTCGCGCGACTTGCCTAGGTATAAAATCTCTCCACCCGGGGCTAGCCTACCCTTATTTCCTGAAAAGCTAAACGAGAAAAACTCTACTTTGTTCTTAGTAGAGGGGCCTTTTGATATGCTTAATTTATATGCTAAAGGCATTCATAATGTAGCAGCTATGCTAGGAACGCAAGGGTTAGGCTCCCTTAAACAGGGGTTAAGAAAAGATAAAGTTCATTTATTAAAACTTCAAGGTGTTAGTCGTCTAGTATTACTTATGGACGGCGACGAGGCGGGTCGTAAAGCTGCCGAAATATTGGAACCAATGTTGAAAGCTGCCGACTTTGAAGTAATAAGCGTTGACTTAGCTGAGGGAGACGACCCCGGAAGTCTAGATCAAGACACAGTTAACCAATTAATTAAATTCTATGACGAAAATTGCAGTAATTGATAAGTGCCCAAATAACGTAGACTATTCAAAGTACTTTAACTTTGAATTTGAATATTATCCACTTTCTAGTAAAAAACTAACAAAGGTATTGAAGAAAGATGTTGATATTAATATTGATATTGCTGCCTATGATTATGTTATCCTAGTTGGCTCCGAAGCAGTAAAGTATTACACTACTCACACCAATGTAACAGACCATCAAGGCACTCTAGTTGATGATAAGTTTATCCCTATGATTACACCTGGGATGCTGCACTTTAAACCTGAGGCTCGTCCAGCATTCGAACGCTCTCTAGAGTTACTGCATAAAATTGTAGCGGGAGAGCGCATGGAGGTTGTAGGGGACTTTAAATGGACGGAAGATTATGATACAGCTAGGTCCCTTCTTCTACAGCTTTTGGAAGATGTTAAGGAAACAGGACTGCTAGCGATCGACACTGAAACTACAGCGCTGTATCCTCGCGATGGGTATGTTCTAGGCGTTTCTCTAGCGGCCAAAGTAGAGAAGGGTATCTATGTACATGCTGATACTCTTGATGATGAAAACTTAGCTATTATTCAGCAAGCTATTGATATTAGCACAGAAATTTATCATAATGCTAAGTTCGATAGAAAGATGATTAAATACCATCTTGGGCTTAATCTAAAGGATAAGTATGAAGATACCATTCTTTTGCATTATCTTCTAGACGAGACTCAAGGAACACATGGCCTTAAGCAACTAGCACTAAAATACACTAAACTAGGTGACTATGATAGGGGACTAGACGAATTCAAAAAGTCATACTGTCGCCAGCACAAAATTAAGGAAGAGGATTTCAATTATGGAATGATTCCATTTGAAATCCTGGGGGAGTATGCTGCTAAAGATGCTGCCGCCACTCTGGAGATTTACCACCTGTTTAGGCCTAAAGTTTCCCAGAATGCAAGGCTAGAAAAGGTATATCAAGAACTAATTCTACCTGCGTCCTCTGCCCTAGAAAAAGTAGAAGACTTTGGTATTCCCGTATCTAAGGACAGATTAGAGTTTGCTAATAAAACTCTAACTGAGGCTATTCAGGAGGCTTCCGATGTATTTTACAACTCGGAGGAAGTTAAGCGCTTTGAGGAAATTCAGGAGAAACCTTTCAATCCTAATTCTGTACAACAACTTAGGGAATTTCTTTTTACTTATCTAGGATTAAATCCTTTAAATAAAAAGACTAGTACTGGTGCTCAATCAACCGATGCAGAAGTTCTAGAAGATCTAGAAGACCAACACGAACTAGTTCGTCAAATTATTAAAATTCGTAAACTAGGTAAACTAAAAAATACCTATGTAGATAAGTTACTTTACGAGATTGATAGGGACGGCAGAATTCGTACGGGCTTTAATCTTATTAGTACTACTTCAGGTAGGCTATCTAGCTCTGGTAAGTTCAATGCTCAACAAATTCCTAGGGATGACCCACGCATTAAAGGTTCAATCGTTGCACCCCCGGGTTACAAAATTGTATCTCAGGATTGGTAACAAGTCCCCTTCAGCAGTAATGTTGAAGTAAACACCCCTCTAACTGCTGGAATATCATTAGAGCCTTCAAGCTACAACGCAACTGGAAACGGTAATCGTGATAGCCTAAAAATTGAAGGATTTGACAATCAGCAGCCAAGCCCCGCATTACAAGGGGAAGGTTCAGAGACTATCCGAAAGGAGTAGAGTATGCAAAATAGCAAGCTCGAAATGGGGGGCAGCCTCTTTACGCTAGCCGAAATGGCGCGTAAATGGTTTGTAGAGAATAACGTAGAAGTTCCAAAAACTTCAAAAGAATGGGCATCTAGGTCTGTAAACAGGGGGGAAATCCCCCCGGGCACAGCTGTGATGACTTTAAGAAACTCGTATGGTATTACTCCTAGAGTATTTTTAAACATACTAAACGGTAAAGACCCTGAAGTCAATAAGTATAAACAAAACCAAATTACTCCCGATAATTCTCAAGAACTAATAGGTTTAGAAATTATTGATACTGAGTACAGAAATGACAATGTGCATAAAATTAGTAGAACTAAATGCTGTCAATGCGGTTTTGAAGAAACTTTAGACAACGGGACTTTTGGTAGAATGCTAGCCAGTAAAAATAAATATTGCAGGATATGCAGAGGTGCTAGTGGAAAAGAAAAGCCCCTGTTTATTTTTGATAGGTTTGAAGATTTTATTCCTATCAAACAAACTGCAAATAAAAAAATATTATACAGGTGCATTACTTGTGATAATAATATTTTACGTGGCACTGGGTATAGTTTACAAGCAGAATACTTAGTTTGTGAGCATTGTAATCCCAAAATTATTAGTGGGGCTAAACTTGAAACACCTGAGGGTGTTTTTGATTCTAAAATTGAATACTTAGCCTATCTAAAATTAGTAGAAATTTTACCAGACACTTTTAGTATAGAGCGACAAAAATCCTACGATAGCCTATTCGGCACTAAAACTAAACATACTGCAGATTTTTATTTACCCGAGTTAGATCTAGTTTTAGAAGTCACTACAAACAGTAATAACCTAGGGGCCAAGTATTCCAAAACAATGTTATGGAAACTAGGCATATCTAGTAAAGTTAAACTAGCCCTGTCAGTTAAAGAGGTTGAAGATATAGTCCGGCCCTTATTGAAAAATAGGGGGATAACCGTTAACCACAGCAGAAGTTTATGTAGCCTCTGTTCTATCAGGAGACAAGAAACTTCAAGAAGTTTTTAAGAGCGGAGGCGACCTTCACTCTACAATTGCAAAGATGGTTTTCAACCTTCCTTGCGAGGCAGATCAAGTAAAAAAGCTGTTTCCAATCCAGAGGCAAGCAGCGAAAGCGATTACATTCGGAATCCTATACGGTTCAGGGCCGTCTAAAGTAGCAGAGAGTGTAAACAAAGAAGGGGGTAGCATGACTGTCTCCGAAGCGGAAGAAGTTATTCAGCAATACTTTGATACATTCAAGCAACTAAAGAAATGGATTACTAGTACAAAAGCTGTTATTGAGCGCGATGGATTTATTTACACAAGCCTAGGAAGAAAAAGACGGTTGGAAAATGTATTTTCCTCAGACCGCGGCATTGCCAGCCACGAAGTCCGTTCCGGACTAAATGCTGCGGTCCAGGCTACCGCTAGTGATATCAATTTGTTAGCGCTTATTAATGCTCAAAAAGAACTAGAAAAACGCAAGCTAGACGCTAATATCTTTATGCTGGTGCATGACTCCATTGTAGCACTAGTAAAAGATGAGTGCGTTGAGGAGTACAAGCAAATTCTAAAAACTTGTACTCAACAGGACTACGGATTTAGTATTAGCGGATACCCTATTGGGGTAGATCAGGATGTAGGGCAGGACTACTCTTTCGGTTCTTTTGACGAGAAATTTGGAGAAGAATATGCTAGATTTATCGAAACTAAAGTGGCCGATTTATCCGCTGCCTGACTACTATCAACTGCAGCAGGACTTAGTAGGGTCATACGTAATTAATTTTAAAAATAATAAATTATATGTAGACCCTACTTCTATAGAGCAGCCCAGCCTTGCTAGACGAAGGCTGGCGCTCTCTTCTAACCCAGAACAAAAACTATTACGACTAAAAAATCCTTTGAATAGTTATGTTGATATGATTAATTCGCCGCATAAGCGATTTATTGATTCTAGTGGTAGAATTATCAGATATCAAAAATCTAGAACAGCTAGACTAGCTTATTATAAAATTTCTTCCTTTGAAGAAACAACAATGGGTTACGTAATTAATGTCCAAGGACTACATTGTAAGTTTTTTATAAATCGCGCGCCGAAACTTCACGAGAAATATGCCGGAATTCTACACGTGGGTAGAGGCTTTGTGTTATACAGCTTAGAAGCAGAAAAGCACAAAGATACTTTTAGAAAAATATGAAAAAAGCAGTAATTAGAAATAGAATTATACTACACACGGATGATGAACTAGCTAAGAAAATTATAGATGAACTGACCCATAGGATTCCTCCTAGAAATCATATGGAAACAGTTAAAATTCTAAAATTGTGGAATAGAATCACACCTAGTACATATTCAATTCCTTCTGGTCGTATGGACTTAATCCCAGAAGACTATGAAATAATTGATAAACGTGCAGATGTGCCTATCGAGCTTCCAGAGTTTAAATTTACTTTACGTCCTTCCCAAATGGACGTTTATAACGAAGTTGATTCTAGCTGCATTATTAATGCGGCCCCTTCCTACGGAAAGACTTTTACAGCTCTAGCTCTGCTCAGCAAACTAAAACAAAAAACTTTAGTAATAACGCATACAACAGCGTTAAGAGATCAGTGGGCGAGGGAGGTTGAGAAAGTTTATGGGTTTAGTCCTGGAATTATTGGTAGTGGTAGATTTGATATTGTTCCTGACATTGTTATTGCGAACACACAAACTCTAGTTAAAAAGCTTCCTGAGGTTAAGGATAAGTTTGGCGCATTAGTGGTGGATGAGTGTTTAGACTACGAAGTAAGCATTGACACCTCTGAAGGACCTATGAAACTGGGGGTTATCGTAAACAATAAATTAGCTGTTAAAGTGCGTAGTTTTGATTTAGAAACAGGTAAAGAAGTTTTTAAACCAGTAGTAAACTGGTATAGGAACCCAGAAACAAACTGTTTAAAAATAAAAACAAGTATTAGCACCTTAAAGGCCACCAGTAATCATTCTATATATGTAGAAAAAAATGGTGAAATAGTTAAGTTACGGGCAGACGAATTAAAGGTAGGGGATAATTTGGTTTTGTCGCTTTCTACGCATAACAATATTGAGGTTACCCCAATCAAATCTATTGAACCTAGCACTTTAACTGGCAATCACAGATATAATATTGAAGTAGCTGATACGCATACATACTATGCTAATAGTATTCTTGTAGCTAACTGCCATCATTCCCCTTCTTCTACCTTCTCAGAGATAGTTGATAAGATGGAATCCAAATATAAAATTGGATTGTCTGGCACTATAGTAAGAAAAGACGGACAACATGTTGTTCTTCCAGGCTACTTTAGTAGTAAATTAATTCAACCTCCGGCGGAGAACGCAGCTACTCCCGTAATATTTACAGTAGCTTCTAAGATTCCGTTTCCTTCTGGAAGTACTTGGGGAGAGCAGGTTACTAACTTAGAATGCTATACTCCTGAATACCAGCAGCTAGTAGTAACTCTAGCCGACATGGCGGCAGATGCCGGACATAAAGTGTTAGTTGTAGCCTCTAGGGTTGAATTTTTGGAGAAAGCCCCCGGCATGTGTAAGAATAGTGCTATTTCAATTACGGGCTCTGTAAAGGACTTAGAAGAGCGCAACGATCTTCTAGCTTCCTTATCTAGTAGTAATTCAATTCTTTTTGGAACCATGTCTATTTTTAGCGAAGGCATTTCACAAAACGATCTAAGCTGTTTAATTTTAGCCACCCCTATTAATAACGATTCTTTGCTAGAACAATTAATTGGGCGGGTAGTTCGTATTAAAGAAGGAAAGAAGCAGCCAGTAGTTTTTGATATTCATTTGGATGGTGCCATGACTAAAAGACAAGCAAGCAGTAGAATGGGCTTCTATATGCGAAAAGGCTTTGAAATAAAAAAATTGACTTGACTTTTTGAGTTGATGGGCGTATAATATTAATATGCTGCATGATGGCGTTATGTTCTTTGATTGGAAGTTACTGTACCAATCAGCTAAGGGCGATAAGAAAAAATTAGTACAAACAGTAAAGAATAAGCTATTGAAGCCACACTACTATAAAGTGCCTGACGGATATAGTTTTTTAGCTAATCCCGTAATTTTGATGGAGTCTTCCAAAAGAAATACGGTAAACGAGGTATACGACTACATTAGGTTGGCAAGTATTCGAAACTTTTTCGATGCAGAATTTAATAGGGATTTAACTCTATCTCTGCTATATGTTCCAAACGATGTAGACGTGAGAAACAACAGACTATTAATAGTTAAAGAAAACAAAGTATTTTTTAGATACGAAAAAGGACTAAGTACATGGGACTAAAATTTAATCAAACGCAAGGTAAAGCTCAAAAAGGCGCAGCATCATATAAATTCAAAGACGGAGAAAATGCTATCCGTATCTTTGGAGACGTACTACCGCGGTATGTATACTGGCTAAAAACTAAAGACGGTAAAGACATTCCTATGGAGTGTCTAGGATTCGATCGCGAGAAAGAGAAATTCACTAATCTAGAAAAAGATTGGGTACGGGAACACTTTCCTGAGCTAAAGTGTGGTTGGGCATACGTTATTCAGGGTTACGACATTGCAGAAAAGAAGGTCGTAGTTATCAATCTTAAGAAAAGGCTTTTTGAACAGGTTATTAACGCAGCAGAAGATCTTGGCGATCCTACAGACCCAGATACTGGTTGGGATTTAGTCTTTAAAAAGGTAAAGACTGGCCCCCTACCTTTTAACGTCGAGTATAATCTACAGGTACTACGTTGTAAAAAGCGTGCTCTTAGCGATGAGGAGCGTGAACTAATCGCAGCAGCTCCCACCATTGACGAATTAGTCCCTCGGCTAACTCCTGACGAACAGAAAAAAATTCTAGAAGAACAAGTTCTAGGCAATGAGAAAGATGAGGAATTACCTCCAGAAATGGCAGGTAAAGAAACTCCTAAAGATCTATAATTATAAGACTGCCGGGGCTAACCCCCCGGCTTTTTTATCTGGGAGCACTAATGAAACTATTATTTACAGCCGATTGGCATATTAAACTGGGCCAGAAAAATGTACCTAGAGATTGGCAGTTAAATCGCTTTCGCAGTATGTTTTCCCAATTACTAACAGAAGAATTTGATCTTTTAGTTATTGGTGGGGATATTTTTGATGCCATGCCGAAACTAGAAGAGCTAGAGCTTTATTTTGAATTTATTAAGCAAGTAGCTCCTAGGCGTACAGTTATTTATCCTGGCAACCACGAAGCATTAAAGAAAACTACTACATTTCTAACGTATCTAAAAACTATTACGGAAGTGGCCAGTAATGGCTCGGCCACTATTCTTGATGAAATAACTAAAATCGACAATATTGATTTTATTCCATATAACAGACTAAAAACATTCAAGCCTGAAGATTTTAGTGGAAATATTCTGTGTACCCATGTCAGAGGAGAAATTCCCCCGCATGTACATCCAGAAGTTGATTTAGACTTGTTTTACCGATGGGATTTAGTTTTAGCAGGAGATTTGCACTCCCACTCTAATTCACAACGCAATATTGTCTATCCCGGCTCTCCAGTTACAACTTCGTTCCATAGAAGCGAAACTAAGACAGGCTATTTGCTAGTTGATACTGGATCTCTTAAATGGGAATTTAAAGAACTACAGGTTCCCCAATTAATTCGTAAAACAGTTACCAGCCCAGATGAAATGGTAAAGACCGAGTATCACCATACCATCTATGAGTTGGAGGGGGATCTAGCTAGTCTGAAAGCTAAAGTCAATACGGAACTTCTAGATAAGAAAATTGTTAGAAAAGAGAGCAAGTCAACACTGAGCTTGCATAATTTAACACTTTCTCAAGAGTTAGAGCTTTATCTAAAAGAAATTATGAAACTAGACTCCACTAGAGTTAAGGAAGTTATGACACTGTTCAATGATAACATTAAAGAAACTACGATGGAATAATCTATTTTCCTACGCGGAAAATAACGAAATTAATTTATCAGAAGAGCCGATTACTCAGCTAGTAGGGCTAAACGGACATGGTAAATCCTCAATTCCTTTGATTTTAGAAGAGTGTTTATTTAATAAAAACTCCAAAGGCGTTAAAAAGGCAGACATTGTAAATAGAAACTTGGATACTAACAAGTATTCAATGGCCTTAGACTTTTCAGTTTTTAATGATGAGTATTCTTTAGCCATTAATAGGAGTGGAGCTACTCAAAAAGTTACCCTTCTAAAAAACAAAGAAGATATTTCTAGTCACACAGCCACTGAGACTTTTAAACAAATAGAGTCTTTGATCGGATTAGACTTTAAAACTTTTTCTCAAATTGTTTATCAAAATTCCTCTTCTAGCCTACAATTTTTGACTGCTACTGATTCAGCTAGGAAGGCTTTTTTAATTGAGCTTTTATCTTTAGATAAGTATGTAAAGCTATTTGAAGAAATTAAAGCTTTACATAAGTCATCCTCTGATAACTATACTAAACAAAAATCGAAAGTAGACACTATTAATTCTTTTATCGAGCGGAATTTAAAGACAGATCTAGAAGTAAAACCATTAAAAGAGCTGCCTGAAAAACCTTCAGAAGAATTATCCGAGAAACTGAATACCATTAACGCTAAAAAACTAGCACTAGAAGAAGTTAATGCTAGAATTGAGAAAAACAATGCGTATAAGAAAATTCTGGACAATCTTGACAAAGACTTGTTATCCGATAAAACTGAGCCTATTGATACTTCCAGGATTACTGCTCCTATTACTATTGCTAGGCATGAAATGGCTAGTATTAGTAATACAGAAACTAAGTACTCCAAAATAACTGGATTAGAGACTTGCCCCACTTGTTATCAAGAAATTAATACTGATACTATCCAAAATATTCTTCAAACTGCTAAATCAAAGAAAGATACGCTACAGCAATTAGTTTCTGATTTAACTGTTCAGCTAGAAACTGCTAACTCTATCAATAAAAGAGTTTCTGATAGAGAAAAACTTATTGCGGACTTTGAAAAATATTCTAATTTAATAGACTCTGGTTTGCCAGAACAATTATTAGATAAGGAAGAATTAGAGAAAGAGGCAAAGGAAACCGTAGAAGTACTTAAAAAATACAAAGAGCAGCTAAAGAATGTAGAGGACCACAATTCTAAAGCGGAAGTTCATAACGCTAAAGTTGCAGCTATTAAAGAACAAACTGAAGTTTTTGAAAAAGAACTTGGTGTAGTACTAAATCAACTGCAAATTTTAGAACAAGAATTAGGCCTTTTAGAGATCCTAAAGAAAGCGTTAAGTACCTCTGGGCTAATTGCTTATAAAATTGAAAATTCAATTAAAGAGCTAGAAGAACTTACCAATGAGTATCTCGCGGAATTGTCGGACGGTAGGTTTCAGCTAGAGTTTGTACTAAACAATGATAAATTAAAAGTTAGTATTATTGATAGTACTAAGTCAATTGATATTTCTGCATTATCAGCTGGAGAATTGGCAAGGGTAACTACTTCTACACTTTTAGCTATCCGTAAATTAATGAGTAGCTTATCTAAATGTAGAATTAATATCCTGTTTCTTGATGAAACAATTGATTCTTTAGACACTTTTGGGAGAGAGAAGCTTGTTGAGGTCCTTTTAAAGGAGGAGGGGCTTAATACTTTTCTTATTTCTCACTCCTATACGCATCCTCTAATTGCTAAAGTCAATGTAATAAAAGAAGAGGACATTAGTAGGTTAGAATTTGGTTGATAGTAAAGCAAAAGGCGCTAGAGGGGAAGACGCCGCTAAGAAAAAATTGAAAGAATTAACAGGTCTTAACTGGGAACGAGTGCCCTTAAGTGGAGCAATGCATCAGAGATTAATGATGAAAGGGGACTTGTTTATACCTGGAGTAGATAACGTTTACTGTGTAGAGGTAAAGAACTATCAAGATGACCATCTTACTTCTAAGTATTTAACAGATAAAACTCCCCAGCTATCTACTTGGTGGGCTCAAACTATAAGAGAAGCCGGGCAAGTAAACAAACTACCCCTTTTAATTTTTAAATTTAATAGATCTAAATTTTTTGTAGCTTTTCAATCTGAGAATAGGCCCAAGTCTGAATTTGTATACCTATCTAAAGATAATGTATATGTCATGCTACTAGAGACTTGGATTAGTGAATATACTCCAAAATTCATACAATGAAATTTATTGAAACAATGAAGCCTAGAAGCAATTCTAGGCTTCTTATCGTGGACGCGTTAAATTTTAGCTTCAGATGGAAACACAGGAAGCAATTTGATTTTGCAGAAGACTACTTCAGAACAGTGCAGTCTTTAGCAAAATCTTATTCTACTGGTGAAATTCTGATTACAGCGGATAAAGGTTCTTCATCTTATAGGCGAGAAATATATCCAGAGTATAAAGCTAATAGAGCTGAGAAATACGCCAATCAAACTGAACAGGAGAAAGCAGACGCAGAGGCTTTCTTTAATGGCTATGAAGAAACTCTGCTTCTTTTAGCCAAAGAATTTCCTATACTTAGATTCAACAGAGTAGAGGCAGACGATATTGCTGCCTGCTTAGTTAAGAACAATCAAAAGTTCGAACATATTTGGTTAGTGTCCTCAGACAAAGATTGGAATTTACTAGTAAATGAGAATGTAAGTCAATTTTCTTGTATTACTAGGAAAGAAACTACTAATGATAACTGGTTTGAACATCATCAAGTGAGCCCAGAGTTTTATCTAGGACTAAAATGCCTACAAGGAGATACTGGAGATAATATTAAAGGTATTTCTGGTATTGGCCCTAAAAGAGGCTATGAACTCTTAGAAAAATATGATGGAATCAATGGGTTAATGGATAGCCTTCCTCTAAAAGGTACGGCTAAGTACATTCAAGCTTTAAATACGGAAGGTCCTACCACTATTCCAAGAAATATCCAATTAATGGACTTATTTAGTTTTTGCGAAGAAGCTATAGGCCACGATAATGTAAAGGAAGTGAACAAACATGTCAGTAGTTCCAATTAAGGTTGTAAATAGGGGTCCTAACCCCCTCCCTACCTATGCCCTCAGAGGAGACGCAGGAGTAGACGTTAGGGCTGCTAAAACCGTTACTATTACCCCCGGAGAAACTACCCTAGTTCCTACAGGGCTGTATGTAGCAATTCCTCCAGGCTATGAGCTACAGGCACGGCCACGGAGTGGCCTATCTCTGCGCTCGGATTTGAGAATTCCCAACTCTCCAGGTACTATTGATTCTAATTACCGAGGGGAAATTCAAATTATTATGCAGCATACTGGGTTTAATGAAGAAATTGTAATTAAAGAAGGCGAGCGTATTGCTCAGCTAGTATTAAATAGAGTACCCACTATTTTATGGGACGAACTAGATACCCTACCTGACTCGGATCGAGGAGACGCAGGGTTCGGAAGCACAGGAGTAAAATGAGTCAATTTGTAATGACTCCTTATGAGGAGTTTATTCATAAATCACGTTACGCTAGATATTTAGACGAAAAACAACGTAGAGAAAATTGGGATGAAACCGTAGAGCGATATCTAGGTTTCATGAAAAAACACTTAGCGGACAAACATTCGTATGTAATTTCTGATAGTATGTATACTCGGCTATACAAAGCTATTCACGAAATGTCAGTTATGCCCTCTATGAGGGCAATGATGACCGCTGGTGACGCCCTTGCTAGAGATAACACTGCAGGGTTTAACTGCTCCTATCTTCCAGTAGATGACTATCGTAGCTTCGATGAGGCTATGTTCATTCTGCTGTGTGGTACTGGAGTGGGCTTTAGTGTTGAAAGGCAATACGTTAATAAACTGCCTGAAGTACCTAAACTTCTTAATACTGCAACAACAATTATTGTTGAGGACAGCAAGGAGGGTTGGGCACTGTCACTAAGACAATTAATCGCTCTCCTATATAGCGGACAAATTCCAAAATGGGACACCTCACTAGTCCGTCCTGCTGGTGCTAGACTGAAGACTTTTGGCGGGCGTGCTAGCGGTCCTGGCCCTCTAATTGAGCTTTTCCAATTTGTTATTAATATCTTCAAGCAGGCGCAAGGGCGCCGGCTTACGAGTATCGAAGCCCATGATATTATGTGTAAAATTGGGGAAGTGGTGGTCGTGGGGGGAGTGAGACGTAGTGCTATGATTTCCTTGTCCAACCTCTCTGATGATCGTATGCGACATGCTAAAAGCGGTGCTTGGTGGGATGTAGCAGGCCATAGAGCTTTAGCAAATAACTCAGTAGCATACACAGAGAGGCCTGACGTTGGAAGCTTCATGAGAGAATGGATTGCCCTTTATGAATCTAAATCAGGTGAACGAGGGATCTTCAATAGGGAGGCTGCCAAAGCAATCGTAGAAATGAGTGGCCGAAGGGATGCATCCTTTGATTTTGGGACAAACCCGTGTTCTGAAATTATCTTGAGACCATACGAGTTCTGTAATCTCTCAGAGATTGTTGTAAGAGAAGGAGACACTGATAGTTCTCTACAGGACAAAGCAGAAATTGCTACAATCCTTGGAACTTTTCAGTCTACTCTAACAAATTTCCCTTACCTAAGAGACATTTGGAAAGAGAATACGGAAGAAGAGAGACTTCTGGGTGTTAGTATGACTGGCATTATGGACAGCCCTCTTACTAACGGAAAAGACTCGAAACTTAAAGAACGGTTAGAAGGCTTGAAATCTTTAGCAGTTAGTGTTAATGCAAAGATGGCAAATGAACTGGGAATTCAGGCTTCAGCGGCTATTACGTGTGTGAAGCCTAGTGGTACGGTTTCTCAATTAACTGATTCTGCTAGCGGGATTCACGCTAGACACTCCAAATACTACTTTAGGCGGATTAGAGGGGACATTAAAGACCCACTAACACAGTTTATGATTTCTCAGGGCATTCCTAATGAACCCTGTGTAATGAAGCCAAATCAAACAGTAGTGTTTACCTTTCCTAAACGCGCTCCAGAATATGGAGTATTTAGGGAAGACATGACCGCTTTAGAACATTTAGAGCTATGGCTTACGTACCAGAAGCACTGGTGTGAACATAAGCCCTCTGTAACCATTAATGTTATGGATCATGAGTGGCCTGAAGTAGGTACTTTTGTTTGGAACAACTTTGATTGGATGAGTGGAGTGTCTTTCTTGCCATATGATGGAGGAAGTTACAGACAAGCCCCCTATGAAGAATGTACTAAGGAAGATTATGAAGCAATGCTTGATAAAATTCCTACACACCTAAACTGGGATTCAATTATTGAAGCAGATGATGAAACAGAAGGAGCACAAACACTAGCTTGCGTAGCCGGTATTTGTGAAGTGTAACAAAAAAGCCCCGTAGAGCAATCTACGGGGCTTTTTTCATTCCTTAGGACATACATTTCTACCTTTTAATATAGCTATTAGTATAAATAGAATACCTAGGTCTTTAAACATCCATATTGGTAAATTAAAAACAGGGTATACTCCAAATACTATTTGTTTAGCTGCATCAAATAGTAGGCCTAGTGCTAAAACTAATAGTCCTATTTTTACAGTTTTGCGAAAGTTTATTAAGTTAAAAAGTAGTGTAACAGTAATTAGAATAATACTTACTATATTAGCTGCTAGAACTGCATACTGTTCAAGGAGTACCACAATTATTTATCCCTCCTTAGTAGTTCTTTAACAATCTGGGCTATATCTTCCTCGTGCCGTTTAGAGAAAAAATTGGCTAAAAAATTAAGGACTCCCATCGAGAGTGCCCCAATTACCCAGCCTATTCCTAAAGCAACATCCAAAGATGCAGTATCCATGCCAGCTATAGTAGCTATAAGGCCACCTAGACTAAAGGCACTCCCAACTGAAACACCTCCGATAATAGCTCCTGCGGCTAAACTACCATATCTTTTAAGCCTTTCAGGCAGCCAGAATACCGCTATACAAAGAGCCCCTAATAGGCCTGAAATACCACTAATTAATTTAGTGATTAAAAACTCCTGCGTTGGCGGATCCAGTTGCATTTACTCCTCTTATAAAAAAAAATGGGTGCTCCCTTCTATTTAACACCCAAAAATCTTTCAGGGTATAAAAGATACTCAGCTTCTAAGTTTCTTCTACGTACTAAACCCGGGAGAATTTTTCCTCCCCCAAATTTCCATCTTAAGCATTCTTTAGCAGAAGCTTCCCAATTTTTTTCTAGCAGTCTTTTTCTAAATGTAGAGCCTGCAAAAGCAGTAGCCCCTAAATTAAAAACAAAATCAGTTACCGCTGCTAGTCTAATAGGATCTTCCTTTAGTACTGGGCAAAGTCGTATAGTGTCACTCAAATAATCTGGAAGTATAGCTACTAAACGTCTATCTGCTTCTTCTCTAGTAATTGGAGGCACAGACATTGAGGAGACTCGAATACCCCACCCTTGAGTGGGGTATCCTGCTGGACATATATAAGGATATATAAGACCGTCTTTACCTACTTTATGCAGCCCCTCAAATTCTTGTACTAAAGGAATTAATGCATAAGGCACTCCATTCGGGTAGCTAAGCTCTTGAGATTGAGGTTGAGGTTGAGGTTGAGGTTGAGGTTGAGATTGGGAGGACTTTTCTAAAATAGACACTAACCACTTCCACATCACAGCCCTTTTTTACGAAGTGCTCTATCTAAGAACCAAAAGCCAACGATACTACCGATAACTGCTTTGTCAAATTCAGTAACTAATAAATTAGCTACAGTTATTAGATCAGCTTCTTGATTTACCGCTACGGCTACAGTTATTAACTTGTAGGCAGAGTATAAAATAATGCACCACCAATAAGTTAGCAGGGGGCGTACAGACGCGTTGATAGCATCTATAAATCTTATGCCTGAAGTTTTAACTTCTAAAGCATAGGGTAGCGCATTCGCCCAGGCCCCTTCTACCATAGCTTCCGTTGTTGCAGTGATTTCTCTTTCTTTATGCTGCCATTTTAATTTTTCAAGCTCCATGCTCTTATCAAGCAATGCTATTTCATGTTTTAAGTCTCTACCCTGTCTAAAAAATTCTAAAACAGAGGGGAACAGCCTAAAAAGGCCGCCCCCTATTAAGGAAAGTAATTCAAACATTTAATTTCTTCTTTAGTTCCTCTACTTGAGCAGATAGCTCTTGTACAGCTTTTACTAATATTGGAATAAGTTGTAGTTCCCTGATGGCCAAGTGCGCTTCTTCATTAGTAGATTCTACTAATTCAGGAACAATAGACTTGACTTGCTGCGCTGAAAAACCCCACCATTTTCTATGGGTATCATCATTCTTCCAACTGTAAGTAATAGGTTGAAATTTTAATAAAGCACCTAACCCCGGGTTAGTATCTGCATCTTCAATATTTTTTAAACGAATATCTGAAGCGCCACCTGCTATTAGATGTCCAAGATGAAATACTACTGAAAAACCATTAAAAGTAGAGTTAGAGAATGAGCCAGAGAAAAATAAGCCTGTTGTGCCTATATTAGGGTTCGTACCTGTGGCCCTAATTGCAAAGTTACTGCTATAATCATTAATTGCAACGGTACCAGCATCATTGCTAGCATAGGCATCATAAATATCTACGCCATCCGTAAGGGCTGTATCCGTAGATAAGCGCCTAAACAAAGCAGTGTACCCACTATTGGGGGAGGAAACCGCCTTAATCGCAGCGTTATAAGTAGCTAATTGTACATCAGTATTGATGTTGCCCTTAGAAGAATACCCAGTCCCTTTAAACCTAGAAAACCAACCACCTTTAGCATACATATTGCTACCGGTTAGATCTGCTCCGTTAAAGGCTTGACCTCTTACTGCTGCGTAGGTATTTCCGGAGGCAAGTGAGCCAATGTACTTCCATGAAGATATCGAGGTTGAATTAGAAGCGCTAAACACTCCCACAACAGCATTTCCACCACTACTAATATAGTTTAAGGAAGCCGAAGAAATTCCTTTGTGAATCCAAACAGGAGCAGCATCATCAACTGTGTTTGTAGCTGAAAGAAGGACTCTATTGGAGTCCCCAACTGCCTTTGTTAAGTGGAAATTAGAGGTATGGTTTCCTACTACTGTTCCCTCGGTAGAGATGGATAGTGTAGAATTGGCAGAGGATCCTAAAGATAGGGTGCCTCCTAAGGATACTCTACTGGTAGTAGCTACAATATATGCATTAGAATTCCCAATTGCAAATTGTCCCGAACTGTTAACTCTAAAGCCCGCTCCTGAACTAATATAGTCATAATACGTGCTGGAACTAACTACTGGAGGAGACGACCCCGCTGTAATACTGGTAGAAACATTTAAAGAGCCAGTATTAGCAGTAATGGCACTTAAAGTACCTACTTTAAGACTAGATAGGTAGGGAGTGTACCAGGTAGTCTCATTAGTTACTGGGTTATAGATACCGTCTGTCTGATACAGGCTATTGCTAGAACTAGGTAAAGGATCGTTACCATACCAGGTAATGTTCATCGACCATGCACTATTTGATTGAGAACTGTTAGGAAAGTCAGTATTTCCGATAGTTGTAACGGTACCAGAGACTGGATTTACGTTACCAAACCTAGCATAGGCTGTTCTATATGACGCCCCTTGTGGTCCCGCAGTACCTACACCTGTAGCCCCTTGCTTAGCTTTGGCTACAGTAAGAATATGGGTGTACCATACTGAGTTATACTGAGCAGCTAATTCAAAAGTCACAGCATCCGTATTCCAAGATGCTCCAGATAAGGTAATAGCGCCAGAAGAATTAATAGCGCAGGTTAATCCGTTTTTGTTTTGTGAAGTAGCATAAGTGGTAGGCCCAGTTTTAACTCTATAATTAATTCCAGAAGTTAATTGTTCTCCTCCAGAGTATAGTCTTAATGCGTTTCCTGAAGGTAGAGTGTAACCCCCACCACTAGTATTAGTGGGAACTATTAAGTTTTCTGATATTAAATCTGCAAATACTGCGGAATCACCTTTTTTCGATTTAGCAATTACATATGCAGTCGAATAAGGAACACTATCATAAGTAGCTGTAAAGATAAACTCTACTTTATCTGTATTCCATGAACCGGAAAATGTAACATTTCCAGAAGAGTCAATATTAGCCACTACCCCCACAACACTAGAAGTATATGAATAAGTTATGCCGCTAGTAATTAAAGTATTACCCAGATATAATCTAATTTGATTTGTTGGGTAACTAAATCCACTACCGTCCGCTAAAGCGGGAACTACATCTGCCTCTGAAAGGAGATCGATAGTAATAGGGTTTCCACCATTGGCACCATTATAGGCTTCTGGTCGTACTGCCGCAGTAACCCAGTTAATGGGCGTAGTAGCAGCATTAGCACTATCTACTAGACGTAAAGACGCAGAGTATAAAGTAGTTCCTGGTGCGGGCGCCGGGATAGTTTTAGTCCATCCGCTAGGATCACTAAAGTTTCCGGTAGACCAGGTGTACGTACTAGTACCAGTTGGGCCCGCGGGTATTGTTAAGTCTAATTTATAGACTTTAATTTCAGCGGACTGAATAAAGTCTCCTTCCTCACCGTTTTCAGAGCGATAAACAGATACAGAAGGATTTGCCCAATTAACTAAGCTCGTAGTGTTTTGCTCTTCAGTAGTAATACTTTGAGCAGCTACCCATAGGTAAACACTAGATCCTCCAGGATTTGGACCAAAAGTATTAGACCAACCGTTTATTCCAGTATAAGGACTTAATGAGTTTGTACTCCAAGTGTAGGTCTGAACACCCGTTGGATTTCCCGGCTTAACACTGCTCCACTGAAAAAGGAATACTCTAGAAGTTTTTAGTGCTTTTTCTAGCGAAACTGCAGAAACAGGGCCTACTTCTGGTAACAAATTACCATTCCTGTCTAAGATTCTAGCCCAGAAATACCAAGTTTCGCCGGCCTCTAGCTCTGCTTTAAAGCCTTCTCCCGTAGTCGTTCCAAGGGTGGTAGCTGTAGAGAAGTCATTTACTAGACTGTATAGAATCTCAATATGTTTTATGGCTACTAATAGACTATTTGGGTTTGTCCAAGTTAATACTACTCCTCCGGAGGCACTAGTAGCCGCTAGCCCGGTAATGTTACTAGCCCCAGAGCTAATATCTAAAGTAGTGCTGGCAGGATTAGTAGAGTAATTTCCAGAGGTATCTACTGCTTTTACGTAGTATGTGTATACTCCTGGCTCTAAAACTTCTGAGTCAATAAATGTAGTTGCTGTAATATTTTCGCCAACTACTGTAGCAGTTGCCCAAGAGCCACCACTATCTTTAAATCTTCTTAACTCGTAATGTTTTAAGTCTAAGTCTTGAATTTTACCCCAAGATAGATTGACGCCACCTACTCCTAGTTCAGCTGTAATACTTGTTACGTCAGCAGGAGGCGCCGCCTTACCAAAAATTGTCATTTCGGCTTCACAAGGCTGCGTCATTGTTCCAGCGTTATTTACACCTACTATTTTAATGTCATAAACAGCAGGCGCAATAGGCTTAATATCAATACTATTAGTTTCAGACTCTACAGTTCTCCAGACATCATTAACCCATTGAATACCTACACCGGGAACAGCAATCGGAATAGCTTTTCGTCTGTAAGATACTATATACTTTGGAGAGTTGCCTGTCCAAGATACAGTTACCCCCGTACTAAGCACACTAGGTCCTGAGTAGTATAAATACTCAATATACCAGTTACCCTGCACGGTGGGGGTATCTAGGCCAGGACCTAAGTTTCCCGTCCCTGGCGACCCCGAGTTCCCGTATCTAGGTTGTAGCCTCAAGCCATTTTCTACGTAGTCGTATTTAGTAGGCCAGTACTCTAAAGCTGTAATGTTTACAATACCGGGGGAATCCTCGGTAATGCTTAAAATTCTCCACTGCTCTTTTTCATAGCCATTGCCAGAAACAGTCCAAACCATATTTGGCTCAGCGCCGGTTATGGGACTGGGAGCAGTAAAAATATTATCTACGACTGTGCCAGTAATTTCGGTTAATTTAGGGGCTAAATGTCTGTTAGCTTGGTCAGTGTCCTCTGCTAGAACGTATAAAGTATACGACCCATTAGGTACTGTAGAGTCCAGTGTAATTTGGCTGCCACTAATAGATTTAATTCTACCGCCATACCTACCAAAATGTCTGTTGGAGTCCGCAATTTCAATAACATCCCCGGGGGCTAGAATAGCCGACTCTAAGGATGTTTGAAATGAAACTGTTTCTGTCTCGTACTGATCCGTATATAGGGCCCATTTACCTAGTCTATGGGCTTGGCCTCTAGAAGTACATCCAACTGCGGTAATTTCTAGAGTAACAATTCCCCAACGAGCTACGGCTTGTTGATCTTCTACATATTCTACTTTTTGTCTATAAAAGTCTTGAGGATCATTCCAAACTACTTGAGCTACAGTATGTCTAGATTTTAAAGAAGTGCCGGAGTAGGTAAATTGACCAGAGATTACATTAGCTTGAGTAAAATGGGCTACAGGGTCTCTAGGCATATCTGCTTGAGCTACAAGTTTACCTGCTGCCCAAAACTGCATACCTCTAAAGATTGATGCAAAGTTATTTAACGCGCTATAAACATCTTCCGCACTTGTTAGCCAAGTATTGCAGCTGAATCTACGCTCTACGCCACCAAACCCGTCGGGCACTAGATCATCACAGTATTTTCCAATCTCATAAAGAGCCCATTTATTAATTTGATCTGAATTAATAAACTCACCAATACCGTATCTAGTATTAGTTAAAAGGTCATAGTAGATCCAAGCAGGGTTATCTGTCCATTCTGTTTTAAATTGCCCATCCCATGTTCCTACAAATCTATTTCCAATAGCATTAGCATTATAGTTAGTAGGTACTTTAACTTGAATACCCTTAATTAAGTATGCTCTGGAAGGGATTGAGGAAAACTGATCAGACTTAACTCTTAATCTAGTAACCGCTGAATTAGGATAACTAAGCTGTTGACTACGAATAACAGTATAGGCATCAAAAAATACTGAGTCGGCAAATACAAAATCTGGATCTACTTCAGTTGAGCCACCTCTATCGGGAGTAATACGACGAACCTGTACTGTGTATTGAGTTTGAGATCCGTCAATTTGAATAGTATATGGCTGCTGAAATCTACTGGTAGTTTTTCCGGTTAGATTAATATCTTGTACTTTAACGAAAGAGCCGTTAGGACCGGACTTTAACCATAGTTCTAAAGCAACTGTAACTGCGGTAGTATCCCCTGTTTTTTTGTTTTGTTGGTAAAACTGGGGAATCCCTAGTATAACTTCAATAGTTCTGATTTGTAAGTCAGGATTATTTACGATTTGAGAAATACCGTTAGGGTAAACGGATTTAATCTCTGAAGTGTTATCTGCTTTAAAAGTAGTGCGTTGTCCCGCATCCGCAAAACCGTTTAATGGAGTTTGACTTTGCGTACCAAGCCTATAGTCAAATTCTAACTCAGTATTTTGATAGTTAGGGGCGCCATCTTCGTTTAAAATGGGAATCTCATTCAAATAAATAGATTTTAAAATGTCATCCCCAACTCTGGTTTCACCATTTGGTGCTACAAACCCGACAATTTGCCCCTCGCTAAGCAGCTCAATTACTTCCGCTTCTTGAGTAGAGCGAAGGGTATTTTCTCCTTCAACAGCTGCTCTACCTCCTCCCTTTCCTCCATAGCCTCTTAGCTTAATCATCCTGAATTCTCATCACTATTTGGATCGCTAACGATTCCATCTCCGCCCCACGGCGCTGTATCATAAACATTGAACGGTCCCTGTAGTCCTGAAGCTAAGCCCTGCTCAGATAAAGACTGTACCCACACCCAGCCTCCTGTACCAGGGAGGTCTACGTCTTCTACAATTACTGAAGTTGCTCCAGGATTTACAGTTACTGTGTACTCTGTACCTCCAGTAGGATTAAATTTATCAGTATTAACATAAACTTTTAGCCTATTAACAATGCTGTCTAGGCTACCAGAATTCCACCTAATAGTTAGGTCTGCTCCGGCTAATACAGCACTTACCCCATTTAAAGAGTTAGGTAGTAATTGTGAAGAGGTAATAAGACTACTTCCAACAACCACAGAACCTATAAGTACCTGTCCATACGCTAAAGGTACTGGGATACCCTGACTGGTTAAATTTTCTGGCCCATCAAAATTAGTACTCTTTCTTTCTTCTTTGTCGTTAGTACCTACTTTAGGTGGGGCAAATAAAATTTGACTAGCGCCACCCAAAGCAAGTGCCCAGCCTAATTTACCAGCAACAGAAGCTAAAGTAGTAGCTGTTTTTACAGCCATTGTACCCACATACGTAGAAACTGTGGTTGATCCTGCAGCAGTAGCTCCAGCTATAGCTGTGCCCATGCCCATACTAACGTAGATTAGCAAAGCGCCTAAAACAACCTTTCCTAGCCCTCCTCCCGCGCCTTCAATGACTGGAACGATATGAATTTCTCTAGAAATAGGATAATGTAGCTCTTCTTCACCAAACTCTTCATCGTCTGCGATAATTCGGTATCCGGGAGTGTTATGTTCTATTAAATATTGTTTGAAGTCTGGATAATTAGCAGATAGAGCTCGAATAGCCTCTACAGGAGACTTAATATCAAACTCAAATCTTTCTCCAAAATTCTTAGCTAAGTCGCCATGTAGTACTACCGTTTTCAAAACAAATCCTTATGTCTAACAATCTTACACGTAGCATCTACCCAGAAGCCACTATATAAATCTTTACTAGATAACCGTTTTGAGCAATGCTGCAAAATGTAGTTATCTCCCAAATATATAGCCCCATGATTAATGGTAGTGCTTCCTAGCTTCATAAGTACTACATCATGTTGCTTTAAATCTTTTACTTCTAGAAATCCTGCATTTTCAAAGTTTTCTAGATATAAGTCATATCCTTTATCCCACCACTCTACTTCTCTGTCATAGTCGGGAATAATAATATTTAACTCCCAAGCATAGTAATCTCTAATTAAGGAGTAACAATCTAGAACTCCGTGGTAAAACTTTCTACCCACGTATTTAGGTTTGAATCCTGAAGGAGTTATAATTGTGTGCTGACCCTCCGGCTTTACTATTAGCCAAGGAAGTCCGGAGTTTTCACAGGCTACTAAATCAGCCTCACTAGGCTCTACTCCCGAAGTGACGTGACTATGACAAACCCCTACTATCTCTCCTTTTTTGGAGACTTCTATATACTCTTTAGGGTCGATAATAAATTCTTCTCCCGTACTAAGATTGGTGCACGGAATATACTTTAATTTACCCTTTATAATTACAGCTAAACCACAGCACTCATTTGGTGCTGTGGTTTTAGCATGCTGAATTACTTCATCAATAATTGGCTCTAACATTAATAGGTTAATCCAATACCTGGGAACCCGCCAAAAGGTAAAATTGAGCTACCCTCTCCCGAGGCTATAACGTTGTTAGCATACGGGCGTTTTAAATTGAAAACACTTTCCCCGTTTGCATTATATATTCCAGCCGCTACACCCGGGGTTGCATGTGCACTAACATTACTTGCAGCTATTTGCACTGTTTTCATACCGCTTGAAGGCACATTAAAGGAGCCGTCAATATAGCCCCCGGTATCGTTATCACCTACAATAGTGCCGGATACTCGTAAAGTAGCATATGAGTTTCCTGTTAACACAAATGTATAATTGCCTGCTTCTAAATAAACATTAAATGTAACACTAACAGGAGTAGATTTAGATTGAAGCCAAACTGCGTATGAATTAAAGAAAGTATCAAACCCATTAACAAACACAGGCTTATCCGGTATAGTCCCTGTATTTAGAGTAGTATTTTTACTAGTGTCTACTGATTCACTGGTATTAGTTCTAAATCTAGCTTTGCACGAACTAATACGTTTTCCACAAGCGTCTTCAGCAACATCAGCCGTAGGAGTATCATCGAACTTAAAATACTGAGTGCCAGTATACCCACACTCAGGCCCTCGATACTTCCAAACACAAGTATTCTGAGTGCAAATTCTTCTAGGGATATTGACTCCTACAATATCGAATGGAGCAGTCAGTTCCCACTCAATTACTGTAGCGTCCTCTGATACTTTCCTATCTAAAATCCAAACCTCTTCGTCTAAATATGCATTTGGATCGGCATTAGGATTACCATCTTCAAAATTTACAGCATCAATATATCTTGCAAAAGTTCTTGTACGTTTAAGCCTAGCTCCTAAAAGGTCGTTTAGCGTCCTAGCCTGAGAACCGATAATGTAATTAATGTTTGATACAGCGAGTTTGGGGCGTACAGCAGAGCCGCTCCCGTCTTTATCAAATCCGGAAGTACTAATTGGATACCTGACATATTCTATTGTTTTCCAAGTTACCGAGTCCCCCAATTCATTAACTCCATCACACCAATAGAACTTATCTGAGGAAGTCTCCCCAAATTTGCCCCTACAGTATGACAAGTCTAATTCGTAAAACTCTAACAAATTAGAAGGGCTTAATTTTTGAATTTCTTTTACAATCATGCTACTGTCTCATATACTTGAATAAATTTTGCAGATATTGTTGCAGCAATAACGTTATTATGTTGTATGCTCCATTCTGGGCAGTACACTGAATACTGAGTACCATCTGTAACTACTCCAGACACTATATTTTTTGGAGGAGTCCAAAGAAACGCCTCAGAGCCTTTTCTAGCCTCAAAGAAGTCTAAAATATCCTCGCAATGAGCATAAGGACGATTTACCCAATTTAAAGACCATTCTCTAGAAATATTGTTAATACCATTGGGAGTTCTTTGGGAGTACCCATCACCAAATTGAGCTGCAAAAATACTAGTTTTTACAGGATTCTGAAAGCCGGAGGAAGGGATAAAAATATCCCTTCCTGCGACAAGTTTTGTGAATGTTGCCATTACCTACGATATAAATTGCCGCCTGGCCGTGCTTGTTTCAGTAGCTCTTCCTGAACCATGCGCTTAATATTGCTGCCAATAATCTTACCTAATTCACCGCTCGTTTCCGCAGTCATACTCCCATCTGATTGAATGGAAATATTAACATTAGTATCACCCATAACTACCCCACCAGAACTTCCAGATAGAGTAACTGGAATACTTCTATTGTCGGGTAGTGGAACATAGGCTTCATTTTGTCTACCCTCTCCGAAAATAGCAAGCTGAGGAGAATTCGCGATGCCACCCTTAGAGTATTTATTTAAGGGCAGGGGACCCTTGGAAGACATAATGTTTCCGTTAGCACTAAGAGTAGCGGAGCCTGTAATTGCTCCGAAAAGATCTCCTAATAAAGAGCCTTTTGAAGAGCCAGTAGACAACATTGTAGTAGCTAACTGAGTTAAGAACATGAAAGCGGCTTGCTTCCATTGACCTGTAAAAGTTAAAAGTGCGCCCGCCACTAAGCTAGAGCTATTTGCTGCAGTTAAGAAGCCTTCTGAGGCTTCTCTATTCATTTCAGCAGTTTTATCGGGCTCCCCCGGAACTCGTACTGGAGCGACAATTACTTCAGCCCCAGAAGACCCAGCTAAGGGTGGCTTGAGCGTGGTTGTCGTATTACCCGTACCACTAATTGTTGTTCTAAGATTATCTAGAGCACTTATTAAAAGAGATTGACTATTTAATTGTTTATTTAGTCTTTCTTCTGCTAGGCTATCCGCTTTAGCAGCGGCAACTTTGGCTGCAGTATCCTCAGGGTCTGGAATTAAATCCCTCCAAAGACTTTTTAATTGAGCAGCGGCAGCTTCTGAGTACGCATTTGCTAATTCATTTCTAATAGTGGTGCCTAATTCTCTAAAAGACAAGTTACCTTCTTTCATCATTTCTGCAAACCTATCTGCAGAATTATCAAAGGCACTTACTAGGCCTTTATTTAAGGTAACCCCTACACTTTCGGCTTCAGCACGCATTTTAGCTACTTGAAATCTAAAATCTTGCTCCAAGTCTGAACTATACTGCTTAAAATCTGGAATTACAGAAGCTTCAGCAGTTTTCATTCTGAAATTACGGATACGAGATTCCGCTTCTAATCTCTGATTAGCTAAATCTACTAGAATTTGTTCTTGTTTTAGTAGAAGCGTTGACCTTTGAAGAATTAAACTTTGTTCTTCACTAGAGTTTAGAGTTATTTTTGCTTCTTCTCTTGCTAACCTAATTCTCTCTCTTAAACTATATAACTCTACCTCAATACTAGCTAAGGAGGCCTTAGCTTGCTGTTCAGTTAAACTTAATAGTTGTTTCTCTAAGGAGAGCCTTTGAACAGCTGGAGTCAATAGATTATCTGCCCTCGACTCAACTAAAGCTTTTTGAGCAATTAGATTATCATTTAGAGTGCTAAACTGTGCTGAAGCTGCGCTTGCCCGTCTGGTTACTTTTTCCAGTTCGGTTGCTAGTCTAAGAACTGCGTCATTTTCTTCTAGATTTTTTAAATTAACCTGAATATTGGCTAGCTCTTTATTGATTTTTTCAGCTCTACGAGCTTGTTGATCACTACTAAATCCAACTCCATCAGCTGCTCTAGTGGCTTTTAAATCAGCTTCTAACTTTTTTTGCTCTGCTATTAGCTCGTTTCTTTTACTTTCATTCTCCAGTAAATCCGAAGATAGTTTTAAATCAACTAGGTTTAAGGAGTTAAGGCTAGTTAGTTCAGGTAAAAAATTAGATTGTACTTCTACTCTGCTTCTTTCTAATTCCAGAGTTTCTTTGGCTAATCTTGCTTGTTTTTGAGTCTGCGTTAACGCTTCTTCTCTTTTTGTAGCTTCAAGCTCTAAAGCTTTAGCAAAGGCTGAACGAGTTTTTAGTAATGCTACGTTCAATTCAGACTGAGCTGTAGCTAAAGCTAATTGTACTTCATTGGCTTGACCAAGTAAAGATAAACTTATTTGAGCACGTTCTACTAAACCATCCCTCTCTGTTTTTCTGTCTGGCTTATCTTGAAGCCCTGCAATTTCTCTAAGAGTATTGTCTAGCTCTGTGCGAGCTTTAGAAACGATTGACTCTAAATTTTCCGCGCTATCTAACCCAGAAGCTGCAGCTAAAGATTTTGCTCTATCCCGGGCTATTTTTTGCAGAATAGAAACTCTATCCTGCAAGGCCTTCTGTTCTTGATTAGCAATTTGTTGCTCTAATTCTAGTCGTTTTTCAACTGTAGAAGTAGACTTGCCAAATGAACTTTCATAGGCTGATAGATTCGCTAATGTTCTAGAAAGTTGAGCAATATTATTAGCTACGCTAATACTTGTACGAGATAGCTCGAACAGCCTATCCATCATACTTCTAGAACTGAAAGCTACAGCTTCAAACATTCCTGACTGTTTTAGTAAGGAGTCTCTATATTCTCCCAGACTAGTAGCAAGCTCTTCTCCAGCCTTTCCAGCTTTAATCTGTTCTTTCTCGAAGTCTCTAAGTTGCTTATTAAATAGAGCAATTTTAGTGTCAGCATCTGTATCGCTAATAGCGGACAGTTCAATACTAAAACTTTTAGCAAATTCAGCAAGCCCTTCGTTACCCGACTCTAACATACCTCCCAGTCCGGTTACTAACTGAGAAAATATTTTTGTCTGCTCGGTTTGCTTAATCAGCCCGTTAGTATACTCTTTAGAAATTTTACCTAGTTCGCCTGTAGCGGTTTTTACATCATTCATTGCAGCCGCAACAGAGCCTAGTTCTCTGCCTGTGCCAATGGCGATTAAGTACAGCTCTTTTAGGGCGGGTAGCATGCTTTGCCTTACCTCAGGGGAAAACTGAGAAAATGCAGATACAATAGCTTTCATAGCTTCTTCGGGCCTTCCTGCAGCAATAGCCCGTTGAGCGTTTGCGGAAGCTATAGTTTGAACATCCATTTCAAAAGCAGTTCTATTATTGGTGGCCTTATTCTTCACTAGCGCCTTATCAAACCTATCTACAAAGTTTTTTGCGGATTTCTCTATTTGCGCTTCGTCCGATACTGCCACAAATCCTGACACTAATTCTGTAGCCATTTTGCTACCTGTGTTTAAAAATAGCTCTTTGAATCTGTCAAAAATCCCTTTATTTGTTTCAAAATTTTCAAAAGCAATATACGCCTGTTCAACTGTTTGAGTCAGCTGCTCTAGTTGTCTTAATGTACCCATTTTAATATCAAATAGGTCATTAATACTCTTTCCCTTAGCTAAATCCTCTTTTGCTCTGGTTAAGGATTCGATTTGGTCAGTTAAAGGTTGAATAGCTGCGGCTAAAGTTTTATTGCCATCTACGGAAACCTTAAATACTTTGGATAAAACAGTTTCGAAACCTGCCCAAGCAGCAGTTGCTAAACCAATAGCTAAACCAATTTTACCGAAATTCTCTAGTACAGAGATGCCTACAGATTTGGTAAATTGAGCAGCCCCTCTAAGATTGGCTACCCTAGCAAGGGCAAAGGCCCTGGCCCCTCCCAAATTATTTTGTTTAATTAATTCAGCTGTAATAGCTTGTTCCGTTTTATACGCGGATATAGCTGCACTAAGATGTTTGCCGTCTCGTTGTAACTGTATTACAGATAAAGCGCCTTGTTCCCTAATTTGTGTTATTTGTAGTTCTTTTTGAGCGGTAACAAGTCTTTGGGCCTCAGCTTGAGTAGTTGTAAGTGTAATCCCTGCAGCTCTAGCCTCATTTAACAGTTTTAATTCCGCTTCTGCAGCTTTTAATTCATTTTGCCACCCTAGTTTAGTCGCATCAGTAATACTTTTGCCACCAAGTTGAGTTTTTGCAGTTGTTACAACTTTATTTAATGCTTCCTCGTATTCTTTTTCTAGTTTTTGAGTGTCAATAGAAGGAACGAAAGCTGTTAGGTCCCCTGAGGCATCCTCTGCTTCTAACTCATTAAGAAGGGCTTCTCGATATTTTGTAGCTAATTCTTTCGCACCCTTTACAGTTTTAGTTTCCGCCTCGGAAGTAGCAATTCCTAAATACGCATCTGATTGGGAGCTAATTTTTAAATTCTTATTTACGTCTTTTAAAGAGCCTGTTACTTCTTTTAAACTACCCTTAACAGTATCTAAACGTTCCTCTAATTGAGGTAATACATCTGGAAGAGCTAATTTAGCAAGTCTAGCACCAATTAATAATACTGCGGAGGCTAATGCAGTTGGCTCCCTCGACATTAGTTCTACTACTGGACTAAGTCCTTTATTTACTAATTGTAAAGAACTATCAAGTAAATCTTTTGTAACACCTAAAAGAATTGAGTAAGGATTTGCTTGTTCTTTTCCTAGTTCGCCATACTTTCGTTCTGCTTCTTCCGTAACTGCATTGACGAAAGCTTGCATTTTTTCTGTTTGTGTTAGAGCAAGTACAGTTTTATTGTTTGCTCTAGCGTAGTTTTCTGTGGCCTCGGTAAGCTTAACCATAATACCGAGTTCATCAAGCAATTCTGGCTCTAATTTAATCGCACCCTTAAAGATACGATTCATTGAGTCTTCCAGGTCTCTACCTAGAGCTTGTGCCGCGCCTTTACCAGCGCTAGCAAGCCCAGCAATTTGGGTTGTGGTTAGTCCGGCAGCAGAACCTAAGTTAGCAAAGGCTAAGCTATCTTTCATAGTTAAAGCATTATCAGTTAACGCTTTAATATCTTTGGCAGTGCTTTTTAGAGCTACACCATATCTACTAGATAAAAAGTCTGCTGATCTTTCTAAGATAGCTGTATCAGCAGCTTTTGATAGCAGACCGTATGCTGCAGTAAGAGCGAATAAGTTGGCGGAAACAGCCGCATATGCTCTTACTAAGCCTCCTAAGCCCTGTACTTGTTCAGAAAAGTCCCTAGTATCTCCTTTACCTCCAGTTCTAAAAGTACCCGCCCTACTAGCCTCTAAGGCTTGCTGAGCGGTACGAGTTTTTCTATTATTAGACTTTTTATTTAATTCGTCTAATTGAGCACCAAGTCCTTTAGCATGCTTAGTCTCTTCTTTAAAGTTAGTATCCGCTTGAACTCTAACTTTACGAGTTGGAGATATAGTCATTATTTACTAGGTCCTTTTGATCTTTTCTTGTTAATCTGTTCAGCCTCCAAAGAGTCTATAATTAACAGAATCTTAAATATTTCTTGCCTATCCTCAATTTCAAAAAATTCTAAAAGGTTAGGCGCGTATTCTAGAGCTTTACCGTAATAAATACCATTAAAGGAGTCTACCTTATCCTGTAAAGATCTATAAATATTGTAAGCTTGTTCGACCTCTAATGGAAAATCAGCCAGCTCAAGTGGTATCTCCTCCTCGGCCGGCTGACTATTCATTGCTTCACACATTTCAAAATAAGACTGCTTAGTCATACCAAGCGATCTATTTGTAATGTAATTTTTAAGCTTTTCTATTAATTCGTCGAACTGTATTTCGTAAAATTTGATAGACTAGAAGTTACTTCAGAAACAAACTGGTCTAATTCTTGTGAAGCTGTTAATAACTGCACAGCATTAGCTTCAGAGTACTCTAGTTCTGCTTCTACGTCTTCAATTTTTGAAAGGTCTACAAGAGCCAGTTCCTCTAGATATTTGAATTTTAATCCAGTCCATCCTTTTACCACAGAAGATACGAAGGTTTTTTGAAATAGATCTTCATCAAGTTCATCAATAGGCTGTCTTGATCTCTTGTCAAATTTAGTAACCGTACATTTTTTACGGATTTTTAAAATAGCATCTCTCGATAAAAATGCTAGTTTAATTTTAAAGCCCTCTAAACCGGGATAATCGATTTCAATTTCTTTTGAGGGAGTTAGAAGGGAAGATAGTTCAGTCATATTTTATTTTATTATAATTAATCACTAAAGAATGGGGGCCTAAGCCCCCACCCATTAAGCGTGATAGTACTTGACCGTAAGGTCGTTTGTAGCTGTCGCGTCGTAGTTGCTGCCGCTATAGCCCTGAGCGGTGAAATCCATGCTCACGGATACAACGTCTTGTACATCAACGTTGGGAATTTGAAGGAAAATAGCATCCATTTCAAGTTCCACTTTTGTAGTATTACCAGCGCCGCCAATCTGAATACCTAATGCAAACTTTGGTTCCGTAGTGCTATTGGACTGCAGAAGCATATCCTCTAGTAGCTCAGCGGTTTCATTCGAACCAGTTTTTAGATACGCAGTTAAATTACCACTAATAGCTCTTGAACCAGTAAAGTAGCCAATAGCATTGTTAACAACCCCCAGAGATTCTGGAACTACGAACTCAATATTATTTGAGTAAGTAAAACTTCCTCCCGTAATTGGAATAGTGTAGGCTGTGCCGCCTCCCCCAATATCCGCTTCTAGAGTAATTGTACTTAGTTTATTAGTAATAAACGTATCTGCTACTGGATTGATTGGAAATGCAATATTATCCAGAGCTGCCCTGAGCCCCCCAGTATCCGTCATATCCACTAATCTATTTGCAAAGCCGGACCAAGCAATTTGAGCAATGCCTGTAAGATCAAAAGAAATTTCTGCTGTGTTTACAGCGCAATTTTCTAACTTATAGATACTATTGTCAACCACGAAAAATAGGTTGAAAACAAGCAATTGGTTTTTGTTAGATCCGGAGGTGCTGGCTACTGCTGGTACTGCTGCTGTGAAAGCGCTAAGTGAATCACTTAGTAGCGCAGCCCATAATGGAAACTCGGGAGCTTTAATAACCGTAGTATCCTTATAAGGGCGAATATAACTATTGAAAGACCATTCTGCAGCGTTTAGCTGAGTATTGAAAGACCTCTGACCACGAATAGGTGCAACACCTGCTTCAGATAGTTCGATAGTAGTAGTTTCAACAGATTGTGAGAAGTTGAACCCATCTAGAACTTGAATCTGAAACGTATTCACATCAGAGATATTTGCAGGGGTAGTACCATCTAAAGTACTAAAGTAGACCTTAGTACTTCTACTTAAATTTACTGCCATTAATAATTCTCCTATGTACTTGGTAGTACTGGATACCGGACTTGGAGATTAACTTCTCCCACCCCATTAGGAGCTAGCAATCCTTCATCCGTAATAATTGATGTAACTAAAATTTCTGTAGTAGCATTTCCTTCCCCAAGGTCTAGAGTTTCGTTTTGTGAAACAACCAGTTCTACATCAGAAATTAAGTTTTCTAAAAGCTCATGCGACTCTTCCCCGTACACATAGAGCTTTAAAGCAACATTTAAATATCCCCACTTAAAGTCGCTAGGTAGATATTCCCTTGTTTCTGTACCGGCTACGACACATACATAAGGAAAATCGTTTACTTCGTCCCAAAACATATGCTTTGAAACAACATTTGTGCCATACAAATTAGATTTGTAGGGGCTTTGTCCATTAATAAGCTTTAATTTTTCAGTTAAAGCAGTAACAATACGTTTTCGTGCAGACAATTTCTCACCTCATCCACCCAATTATACTATTAACAGAAACAAAAGTCAACAGTGTTTTTTGCTTCAGACGTGAACAACCTTTAGTCTGTTTTTAATTAATTCTACGGCAATTTCTCTTACTGTTTTATCAATAAGAGTTCTAGGGTCATACCCTTTATGTCCTTGAGCGTACCCAGGCTCGAATGTTTGGTACGGATATTTCATATAGGTTAAAAAAGCAGTAACTGCACCTGTTCTAGGGTCTCGCTGTAAATTTTCTACTTGCACTGACCTAGCAAATCTTCCCGTTCTGTATATAAGATGAGGACGGTGCATGTTTTCTTTTAATCTGTCGTGTAGTTGATATTGTAATAGTGCTTGAATATTCACTAAAGAAGCAAAACGACCAGTAGTTTCTCTTAAAGCTACTTTTGCACGCCTTGAGGCGGCCTGTCTTTGTTTTTTAGTAAAAGTACGGGTTGCAATAGTTGCCCCTACTGCCACAGCCGGAGCTTTAGGGCCTTTTATAGACTCGGAAACTTTAGCTTTACTCTTTTTATTTTTGGATTTTTTACCCATTACATTATCAATTAAAGCGTCTGCCATTTGATCCGTAAATTTAGGAGAAAACCCATAATCTGCTAAGATTTCTACAATTATATTCAAATCTTTCTTTACTGCTTTTTCTAAGCTCTGCCCTAATTCTCTATTAGTTTTTGCATTTTGGGAAATAACAATTACCGCTTCAAACCTAGCCAGAGTGTCTAAAACTTCTTTATCTAATTCTAAAGAAATAGAAGCTAGCTCTCCTGAAACTGATCCGCTAAATTCTGCATAAGCTTTACCAAGACTATCATTTATTTTTGAAACGATTTCTCCATAATTTTCACTTACTTGTAACGACGACAATAAGCTAGCGATTTCTTTTTCTGAACCTTTTGAAGTTCCCGGTAATTTTAGTGCTTTTCTAACGTAATCTGGAATCTTTTCTGCCTTCTCTTTAAATTTCCACTTATATGTTAATTTTTCAGCATTTGGAGCTTGCTCCATATTTCTAGCAACCCATCGGGCAATTCTGGGCTCTTGATTTTCTAGATAAGGAGAGTTCGGACCATAAAGTCTAAGGCTCTCAAAAATTCCAGCAGTGCTCATATATCTTTTAGCATTTGCTGTGAAAGCCCCTTCGTCACTAATTAACTGTTCGCCATAGTTAACATTCAACGTAACAGGAGTAGTTAAAGAAGAATGCTGAGAAGAGTAAGCGTGTCCAGCATTTAAAAGATGCGTTTCACCTTCTTTACTTGCGTACTTTTCTAGGTACTTACTCATAGTGCCAATAAAAGGCTGTACGTTTAAATATCTAGTTCCAAATACACCGATGGGAACACCCTTAGAATTAGTTATAACAGCCTTAGTTAAAACACTGGTAGTACCCCTCTTTGGCAGTTCCATTTTACTCAGTTCTGCTATAGAAACTCTAGGTGCATCTGCATATTTGTTACTGGCTAGAGCAAAATCTACCGCCTCTTTTAATGCTTTCGCTACATCAGTGCCGTCTTTCCATACTATATCAGATAGAGCTCTAGACAAAGAGTTGTAATCAATAGGAGTGAAGTGCGGTCTAGTATTTAAAATCTTTCTCTCCATAGTAGTTGCTGAATTTAGCATCCATCTAAAAAGAGTAGATAGTTTTCTTTGTCCTGGTGAGCTCATAATACTATCCTATATAGGTCTAAAACTCGCCTAATATGAGAAGGCATACCAGCATCCATTACAAACTCTACAACCGTGTTACCCTGACTTTTTCTAGGTGTACTTTCACTTTTATAGTAGTAGTCTACTAAATCAATAACTGCTAATCTAAGGTCGTCAGGAGTTTTTTGATACCCACCGGTATACTTGATTCTGTATGAATTAGGTCCCCAGTAGGGTAAGGAATCCTTTAAATAGACGGTACTTTTATTAACATTAACTCCGTAATCTGTACCTTGTACAAGAGGAGTGTAGCTAGTACCTAAATCTTCTGAGTATGCAACTTCAATAACACTTACTAACGGTTCCTCCGGTAAGTATACAAGTCCTGGAGAACTAGTAAAAAACTCTTGCTCTAAATATTCTAAAGTATATTTGTTATATCCATCTATAAAATTTCTGCCACAGTAAGTTTTAACTAAAGCAGAAACATTCTTTATAATTGCGGTAAGTCTATCGTCAAATTGAATACTATTAATTGTTGCATGTAACTTATACTCATCTAATGAAATTAATGAGGCTCCGGCCATACTTTTTCCTTATAATAGGCTAGATTATTTTGTAATCTAGTATCTTCTGGCTCTAAAGCCAATGCTTTTTCTCCGAAATCTGCTGCAGAAGTATAACTACCCATGTAGTATGAACTTAGAGCTAGTAAGTCTAAAAAAGTACTATCTTTATGGGCTCTGGGCTCTCGCATATACACTAATTCAGGATTATGAATATTTAAACCGGTATTTGCAGCTCGAAAACATAGGTCCCACTTTTTTCGTCTCATAGCAAACTCTGCTAAGGCTAGCCAAGCTGATTTACTCTGTGCTCTGCTGGTTACTGCAGCATAGTAGTGTCTTTCCGCTAGTTCAGGCAAGTCTAGTGCTTCGTATATTTGTCCTAGTAGTCTGTGAGCATAGGCTACTTCTTCTATCCATAGTTTTTCTTGGCCCAAAGCTAAAAACTCTGTCAATATTTTCTTTGCTTCGGAGTATTTACAATAGAAAAATAATTCTCGTCCGTAATACAGTATATGCCTAGGAGACTTGATATTTTCTTTGTAGTCTACTTCTAACAAATCTAAGTACTGAGATCGAGGTTTGGTATTGTCGGGGTAGTGTGAAACTAATAATTCATTTGTTTGGGCGAACACTTCCTCTAGACGAGCATCCGGAGTTAGTACCTCATGACAGGCGCCCTTCCAAAAGTACCCGTTTCTACGATGAATTTTATCAGAATGAAACACAACCCCCGAACTCCAGTCAAATAAATAAGACAGTCTAGTTACTTTAGGGTCCTGAAACTTGAGGGTTACCAAATCTCTCCACCCCGGGTTTAGTACTTCGTCTAAATCTAAACAAATACACACGTCTACATCAGGAGACACTAAAGATAACGAAATGTCTCTGGCTTTATCAAATCTCCAAGGCTTGATTGATGCTTGAAAAACTTTAATTCCTAGAGCCCTTGCAAGCTCCACGGTTTTATCCGTGGAGCCCGTGTCTAATAGTACAATTTCGTCTGCTTCTTTAGCGGATTCGTAAAATCTTTGAACAAATTTTTCTTCGTTCTTGCTTATTGCATATACAGCGATTTTCATTTTGTTGTTTTACTTAGATCGCATGTGCGACCCATTTGCGTCCACCGAAACCCGTCTTGCGGAGGATCAGTCCGCGGGCGGGTAAGTGCTTGATTCGATTGATGGCCGAAAAGGGTATTGGAAACAACAATCCAGCCGTGAGTCAGGGATCCCTCCGCTCCTCAACCTGGCGGCCATGTCGCTCCATCTCCGCTGACTCAAAGCCCTGGTCGCGAATCCAGTCTGCGATCAGCTGGCGCGACCGGCGATCGATGCGCCCGTTCATGCCGGTGATCCACGCCCGGCGGCCCGCCGACATGACGAACGCGACGGTGTGATACGGCGCGCGACTCTCGTAGCCGTCCGGCTCGTCATACAGGCGCAGAATCCAGCCGATCGGTTCGGCGTGCAGGCTCGGGGCAAGCGGGTCAGTTGAGGCTGGCTTCATAGGACAAAAGCGGGGCGAATCCCGAGGTTCGTGGCCACGGTGCTGCGTGGGCCACTCGCGTCCAGCGCGAACACCCCGCACTCGTCGCCGGTGCCCCAGTTGCCGCAGCGGATCGAGAGCCGTTCTTCGGAAGTGTTAATCCAGAACCCGTCGCCGCCGAGCCCGCTCGGGGCTATCGGAAACAGGCTGAGCGCCTGCAATCTTGCGAGCGCAGGCTCGCTGACGGGGTTATCCCCTGTACTGTTCGTCATCCCCTCAAATGCCGTTGTGCTGACGCAGTACAGCGTATAGTCCGCCGTGCCGCTAGCCGCTTCCGCATACTTAACCGTGCCCTCGCTGCCAGGCGCAACCAGTGCGCCAGTTGCACCGTCGATTGCACGCCACGCCGTCGAAGTGTTTGAGAGATCGGCATCGTCCACTGCCGCGTCGTTGTTCTCGATAATCTGGATCTCGGCGTCGACAATGCGCATGCCGGGCGACCACTCCCAGACGTTGCCGCTAAGATCTGCAATTCCGAACGGCGTGTTGTCGTGCCGCCATGACATCGGGCCGGAGCCGGCGAGCGTTCTTCCTTGCGTGCCTTGGCTGCTGCCAGTCACAGCAAGCCCGTCTGATCGCACGCCGACTTCGGTGATGAGATCGCTGCTGCGACCGTGCGCGGTGTTCCCCCTAGGCTGGAATCCGCTTTTCCAACACCACAGCGCGATGGCGGCGCGCTCCACGTCTGTCATCGCGTGCCAGCCTGGCCCGTTGGCTCGGGCGAGGGCCACAGCGTTGTCGTGGTCGATTTCCACCAGCGGATCAACGCCGGGCAAGCTGAGCATCTCACCGTCCGCCGAACTACCGAGATACTGCCCAATGTAGATCGCGTCCTTGACAACGCCACCGACGACGAACGCAGGGTGAGGGCCGGTGCCGAGACTCAGGTCAATGTCTTCGAGGTTGAAGCGTGGGATACGCACCATGTGACACGGCTGACCCTTGGCTGTGTACAGAATGACGTTGTCGTCTCGCGCCGCCGGGTAGACGTTCGGAACGGCACATTTCGAGCGTGCCCACGCGAGTGCCGTTGACCTTTCCGACACCGACAGTTGCCTATCAAACGCCATCAAGCCGTTGATCTCCCCTCCAATTGTCGAAAAGAAATCTCCGACACCACCTTCATACGTTTCCGGGCCAATCGACCAGACGCCCGCACGACACGCCAACGGTGCCCAATATGCCCCGGTCGGCGTCGCAACAATGATCTCACCGGCTGCGATTGTCGAGAGCGTGACCGTGAGTGCATCATCCGACCCGTCAAACGACAGACACGGTTTGTCGTTGGTGTCGAGAATGAGGGTGGGACGGGATACCGTCGAGGATTGCGAGGCGTGGTTGCCGGGGAGCTCGCGGACAGAGTATGCAGACTCGTCAATCTCAATGGCTTGTCCGTTACCTGACATAAACGTGAAATGTGCGTCGATCGAGGACGCCTGCCAAAATATTGTAAAAGAGTTCCACGCATCGTCCGAAGATTCAATTCCTTGTGTCAGCCCTGAGCCCCCACCGCCGCTTCCAGATTGAATCTGAGCCCAGACACTGGCCTCTCCCGCGATGCGGCGAAAACGGCCCGCAAACCTGTACGTTTTGCCAATCGTCAGTCCGGTAATTTCTTCGCTGACCCCGGTAGACAGCCCCGACTCCGCACCAACAAAGGTAATGATCCCTCCTGACCGTGTTACTGTGCCATCTGTATCCGCACGCTTGTCGAGCAGAGTTGGGTTGCCCAACTCCGGCCCAAGCTCCAACCCCTTTGACCGATCCAACACCAGCCCAACAGGCTGATTCAAAGCCCCCGGCACCGTTCCCTCCGAGTCCTGAAACAGCGTTGAGGTGTCGGAGGGATCAAGCCACAGGGATTGGGTGAACTTGGCGTGCAGGGCGACGACTTGGTGCTCTAAAGTTCCTTCTCCAAAAATAGCTCGATACCAAGCATTTTTTGAAAAAGGTTTAAAAGGATTTAATTTCATTTGTCAACAATAACAGTAGCTGAATCAGCCGCCCCGTATCCGGGAACTACTTTAAGCCAAATATACCCTTCACTAAGTGCTTTTCTAGTAATACCACTATCCCTAGTTAGACGATGACCAATAACTGTGGGCGCAACATTCGTAGCAGTAGTAGCTACTTCTAACATTACAGGACTTTCCCATGTTACTAGCACATTTTCATCTGCTGCGTCTGCAACTTTTGTCCAAGCTCCAGCAACTGAAATATTATAAGTTGTCATTCTTTGTTTCCTTACAAAGTTCGCAGCCCCGGGCTACGTCGTTTAGATGAGAAGCTTTACAGTGCTGCTCTTCTTTGAATAGTTTCAAGAAAAACCAATCAATAAATTTTTGAGTACGTATACGATTATACCTATACGCATCCCCGCTTACCGAATGATTTGGTTCTCCATTATAGAATAGCACATTAAAAAATTGACTTGAGGCATCCGCCAATCTAAAAAGTCTAGACTTCATTTGGCCACTCTAGCGTTGGTAATTCCGTCTCAATATCCGCAATGCTTAGAGGTAAAGGTCTTGTACCCTCTAGAACTTCGTCTAATAATTCGTACATTTTTGTCCATGTTGCATCTCTAGCAGATAGGCAGTAAGCAGCCTCTGCTGCAAACTTTGGATTTGTAGAGGAAGCATAAGTAGTTGCAGATAAAATTCCATCGTAGTCCCTAGTTTTAGCAAAGTCATCGAGCCGTTTTTGAACTTGTGCTGTAATTTTTGATTTAAGGCCCTGTTGTTTTGCTAAAAGTTCTCCTTCGGTTGAAGGCCTAACAACCCAAGTTTCTACCCAGTGCAGGGAGTTTTCATTGTATGCTGGTTGCCCGGCCTCTACTTCCTCGTCAAATTCTGCTGTAGGCTTTTCAGTTTCTTCAACTTGAAAAATACCCACTTCATTGAGTAAGTACCCCGGGGTTTCCTCTAAACTGTTATATTTTGAGCTTGTCTGAGGAAAATCTAAAAAATACTCCTCATTCTCATAGGGAAATACTATATTTCCAGTAAAATTCAATCTTAAAAACTTCATAATGTACTCGCTAATGTAAACAGATTGTTAAGATCTAAGTCAGTTAATCCTAGTTGTGCAGCTAATGCTTGTGTAAAAGTACTATCTCTATCAATAGTCTGGGCGTACTTCCATTCAATTTCTGCTGCAGCTTTTTGTACGGGGTCTTCAATACCCTGAATAGCTGCGTTGACTTGTGCTAAGTATCCTGCCTGTAATAAGGCTAGGCGACCCTGTCTCATTGTCACAGACCTAGGGATTCGCGCTTCTAGCTCTTCTTCTGTTAATGGTAGAATTTCCCAAGTTTGTTGAAGAGTATCAATATCGTAGCTCTCTATTACTTTATGAGTACTTGGAGTATAGCTAGGGGGCTCTACTTTAGCGATTAAAAAAATATTGAAGGGAGTTAAGTCCTCCTGAGTAATTGCAGCCGGAAAAGCAACATTACTCAATTCTCTTCTAACAGAGTACTCCGAAGAGTACTCTGTTATGGCACCTTGTTGAATTTTTATTGCATACATTATTTAAATTCAAGTTTTCCATTTTCTTTTAGGAGCTGAATATACTCGGCATACTCGCCCCCTCCTGGGCTAAAAGCTTTTGTGTAAAACGTATGTATGCTATTTGGGTTATCGTTCCAAGATTGCCTTACTGCAGCGTCGAATACTGAGTTAAACTCCTCCACAGCTAAAGCTTTAGTATCTAGTTGTTCTAACCAGTATTCATAGCCTTCTCTATCGATTTGATTCACGTCATTCCCAATACTCCAGCGACCATACCGTCTATAGGCCTTTCTAATTAATTCATCGTTTGTCATAATATAAACTCCTTATTACTGTATTCATAAACTGTCCGCCCGCAGTTGCGCGAGGCTGGCGTTGTTTTGAGGCTTGGCGTAGTCCTTACGCTGCGTTGTAGGGGAACGATCGGCCCGGACCCCAGATGATTCGGACGGCGCCAGCTCCTCCTAACCCTAAACTACCGTCACTACCGCCAGATTGGCTGGCTCCAGCTCCTCCGCCCCCACCCCCGAAGCTGCCGCCGGGTCTGCCGTTTCCCCCGTGTGGCCATGATCCGGCAGTCCCATCCACCCCGGCCGTTCCTCCACTACCGCCACCTCCACCACTACCACTGCTGCCCCCTCCGGCGCCGGATGAGCCCTGTCCGTAGAGCCCGACTCCACCACCACCGCCGCCGCCACCATCGCTGCCGCCTCGTCGGCCACCAGCGCCACCACCGCCAGCCGGGGCGTTTGCACCAGAGGAAGTCGAGCTTCCACTCCCGCCGTTGCCTGAGTACCCTCCTGCTCCCCCACCGCCGCCACCATTGCGGGAGGAGTAGGTCCCGCCGCTGCCACCATTGCCGCCACCATCTCCTGCGAATCCAGCGCCTGCGAATCCAGAGTTCCCTCGGACCGTGGACGAGCTAATGAAGTAGCTGTCGGTCGGGCCAATGGAGACTGTCAGAGGATCTCCTGGAGTTACTGGAATGTCATTTTTCCAGCCAAGGGATCCGCCTCCGCCGCCGTCTCCCCCGCGACCCGCGCCGCCGCCGCCAGTGGCGCGGTAGCCGCTACGGCCAGCTCCAACCGCCACCGCGCACACCGAGTAAACCCCTGCGGGCACTGTGAACGTGTGCACCCCAGTTGTCGTATAGACAGCCTCACCAGGCGGCGCTTCAGCCCTGCCAGATAGCAGCCCAAGCATCCACGGAGTCATCACACTCCCCTCTTCTGCGCCACGACGACGCCGTTCGAACCACCGTCCGAAGTGATCCAGGTCAGCACCCACGTGCCGGCCGAAAGCGTCGGAGCCACACCTCCTGCCCAGGACCATCCGGCCGGCAGCGTCAGGGCCCCGCTCGTCCACGCAAGCTCGACGACGAACCCGAAAGCACGGCTGGCCGGTACGTTGCTGATCGTCGGCGTCCAAGCGCCGGACATGCTCTTCGTGAAGTACGTGCCGAGCGCGCAGTCGATCGTCGTGCCGGCACCTACAGCCACCACGTTATGCTCGAGCGCGCCGTTGGCGTAGATCGACCCTGTCAAGGTCGGGCTGGCCGAAGGGGCCTTCGTATTCAGAGCATTCGTGAACTCCGTGACGATCTTCGCGAGCGTGTCGTAGGTTGAGGCAACCCCATCCCGGATTGCACTGAGAAAACTTGCTTGCTTGGCTGCATCGCTGGTGTTATCCACGTTGCCCAGACCTACGTCCTCCTTGACATGAGTATGGGAAACATTTGCTTTCCCAGACAGTGCACCACTCAGGCCAGTTACATCACTAATCCCGTGGTTATGCGCTGAGGGAGTAAACTCGGCCGGCTTTCCTGATACATTATCCCAAGAAATACTGTCTGCTAAAACTAATTGCCAACCTGTACCATTCCACTTCCAAGTCTTACCCTCGAAAGTGTATGTTTGATTGAGTGTTGGACTAGAAGGGAAGTTCAATTATTTCTCCTTAAATTTGTTCCCAAGTGGAACCATTATACTTTTTGAGTTTCGCTGGCGTCCAGCTTCCCCCTAGATAAACTTTGATTGGATGGGTTTCCCATGCTGTGCCATTGTAGACTTTGACTTGTGTGCCTGTTGGTTCTGGTGCTGTTGGTAAAGAAAAAATCAGTTTTCTTTGGGGTTTAAGTATTGCAAAGGGATTTTTAGTTATTTCTGTTGCTTGGGCTAGAGTCATATGCTCTCCTCCTATACAAGCACCAAACACTAATCCCCCTTTGAATCCCAAGGGCGTTGCGAATCTCATCATATTGGGAGTTACGTATGAACGAACACCTGTGGTCGCAGTAGTATCAGATTGTCCATTGACAATTATACTTAAACCCTCGCCAGACCGCAAAAATCCTCCGAGATTAACTGCCCCCCTATACGTGTAAGGTTCAAATTTTGTTGAATCTACTTGGAAATTATCCCCGTTTGAGAATTTATGTACTACTGAAACAGACCCCGTTGAATTAATGTATGATAATGCCAAAATAGACCACTGATCATCAGCCCTGAAGAACCCGCCTCCGTAGCCTGACCCTAAACTCTCAATATTAAATACACCGACTGTCATGAATCCACCGTTACGCTCGGCAGTAGTCAATGGTTGGTAATCAACGTCATAAACGCCATTGCTAGATGCGATTCCCACACCCACATCGCTAATGTATCTCAAATCATGTGTTTGTCGGTTGAACCTACCAACAATAGGAGAGATTGGATATGCTGCATTTGCGGCGGCGACTACTCTTACTCCCTGTAGCAAAGAACAATTATAATCAATATCAACCGGAACAGTTGGTTGCCTAGTCCAACGCCGCGCTAAGAAAATCGCCATATCAAATTGCCCTCAAAATAACAAAGTCGCCACGACCAATCAAAGAATCAGAAGGCAAGTAGGTAGAATCAAACACCTGTGCAATTTCAACTGCAACCTTACCGGATTCACTAGGGACCAAAAGACACACAGGCAAATCCTGTGGAAACTTTTGTAACTCTTTGATTAGTGTATCAATCGTCATGCAATCGTATCCACACAGATAGCAGTAGTCACAGCGGCGGAAGTGACCGCAACACCCATATCATTCTTGAATACAAGTTTACTTTTTGCTGGTAAGCGACCCCCGAAAGCAGACGCCAATGAAAACAGTCTTCGATGAGTTGTTGCTGAACTATTCATTGGAACCACGCCAAGAAAGTACAAATCTGATTCGTCGGTTGCCGTAGTTCCTGACTCCGGACCACTTGAAAAGTCTGTACCATCAATGGAACCCTTTGCGAACACAATGATTTGTTTGTTACCCGTGGGTGTGTTGGTTGTAGCAATCTCTACTTCAATCAAACGATCAGGTTCATTACTAACAGTATGATCGATTTCTGCCGATGCAACATAGGTAGCCGCAGCCAGTGTGTTGAGACCAGTGACAGTAAGACTTGACGGGGTTAGAACCGATGGATTATACGTTGCCATTCAAAGCCTCCGCTACCTGTGCTAAAGTAACTTGCGTATTTACGCCGAATAGTTGCTCCGCTCTTGAGCTTGACTGCATAGCTAAATTTTTTAAAGCAGCTGCTTCGGTACTAGTTAAAACACTGATATCTAGTAGCCCATCGATCATTGTTTGTGTATTTACATGTCCTAAATCTAACCCTTGCCCATCTGAATCAATAAATTTCATAGCCCATTTGGTAGCTAGTTTTAAGCCCTGAACTTCTTGCTCTTCATATACAGTATCGTCATTACCAAACTGAGAGAGCTTTTCTGCGATAATAGCCCCCAACACTCCTAGCTGAGCTAGGAGTGTTCGTACTGTGACATATTTCTCTTTTACTAATAATAGATTAGGTGCATTAAGTAACGAAACTACCCACCCCGGACTGCTAGGCAAATATTGAGCATAGCCTAGATTTAGAGGATCATTTAAAATTTCGTCTCTTAATTCTTGAATATTAACCACTAGTGTCTACCCAAATAAGCCCAGTGTCACTAGGCGCTGTGTTAGATACATATAACGAATTTGCAATTAAACCTGAAGGGCCTAACTCAACCCAAAGATTGTCTAAGTAAGTATACTCAATTCCAGTATCTGAGTCTACCCATCTATCTCCTGCTAAAGGACTACCAGGGGGACTCGCTGAGTAACTAAGAGTAAAATCTTGTCCGGTGGGCCCTGTGGGGCCTATTGGGCCTGTTGGTCCTATTGGACCTTGAATACCTTGAGAGCCTGTTGGACCTATTGGACCTTGAATACCTTCAGAGCCTGTAGGACCTTGGGGACCTGTAGGGCCTTGAGAGCCTGTTGGACCTTGGGGACCTGTAGGGCCTTGAATACCCTGAATACCTTGAGAGCCTGTTGGTCCTATTGGACCTTGAATACC
>Ga0172382_10000338_pt1 | contig 86703 bp, 80 predicted proteins | sample Leawel138RmetaG_FD_122245 | JGI IMG/M metagenome (GOLD analysis project Ga0172382, IMG submission 122245) | Leachate microbial communities from a municipal landfill in Southern Ontario, Canada - Leachate well 138R metaG | ecosystem: Engineered > Solid waste > Landfill > Unclassified | place...
ATCGCTCAGGAAGTGCTGCATGGCCCGCACTTTGGCGCTCTCCACGTTCAGAGCGATCGGCTCAACGGATTTTCTCTCCAGTTGGCTCATCTGGCCTGCCATATACTGATAAAAATTCTCCCGTGGCTCCTCACGGGAAAAACAGTCGGCAAACTGTGCGTGAAATCCTTTGAACTCTTCCATAAAACAAGTAATGTCTTCCTTGTTGATCAACAGTTTCGGAATGGGAAAACTGCCATTCTCAACTCGGTTTCCCGGTATCATGGCCGACCTCCTGTTCCTGTTTTTGATAAACAAGTAACAGAGTCAGACTATCTTATCAATCGATTATCCTTATATGTATCGTTGTAGGGGTAATAATGAAGAAAGTTTCTAATTTTTAAAAGTATGGTGATAAACGAGGTTCATAAAAAGTTAGTGCATCAGGGTGGCACGTGTTCACCTCATTACGTCTTGCTTCAATGGATCATTTTAGGAGACTGTTTCATGAAAAATTGAATTATTATAGGGAATTGGTGCTTTTTCGGAGAAGCTCTATTTTGCTGAAGATCGGCCAGTGGCTACAGGAGGATGGTTTCATGAAAGTTTCAAAAGTCATGAGTGCACAGGAGGCAGTATCGAAATTCATTAATGACGGGATGACGGTTTCTATAGGCAGTTTTTTTCATACCATTGCCTATGACATAACCCACGAAATAATTCGACAAGGGAAGAAACACCTTACCATTTGCGCGCCCAGTTTTAATGAACATGCCGATCAATTGATCGGCGCAGGATGTGTTGACCGGGTTGTTTCTTCCTACGTCTGGATGGAGGTATTCGGTCCACTTTATTGCTTCAGAAGGGCGGTGGAAAAAGGAATTCCACACAAAATTGAAATCGAAGATTATAGCAATTTTACCATGACGTTACGATTTTTGGCCGGCGCTCTTGGGATCCCCTACGTCCCTGTTCATTCCCTGAAGGGCAGTGACATGATGAATTACTCTTCGTGGATGGGAGAGAACAAAGTTAAGCTCATGAAAGACCCGTTTGGTTCGGGTATTGAGCATACCCTCGTTCCCGCTCTCACAGCGGATGTGGGTTATATCCATGCTCAGCGGGCTGACGAGGAAGGCAATTTCCAAATGTGGGGCCTCATGGGGGATGCTCCGTGGAGTATGTGGGCATGTAAACAGGTTATCGTTTCTGTAGAAGAAATCGTGAGTCGGGATTCGATTGGCCGCGACCCGAACCGGACAGCCATTCCCAATTACAAAGTTGCCGCTGTTATTGAAGCCCCCTTCGCTTCCCATCCCAAACACTGTCAAGGTTATTATGGTGTCGATCGAGAGTTTATATTTAAATACATTCATGAGTCGAGGACTGAAGATGGCTGGAAAGAATTTATGGATCAATGGGTCTACGGCGTTGCTGATCGTGAAGAATACTTGAAAAAATACATTGATACCTTCGGAATGAAGAAATTCTTGAGCCTGAAGGCGCGGGATATGAGTTCCGGTTGTGTCAATTATGGATTTTAAAGGAGGCTCGTTGTGTCTGTTAATTATAATGATTTTACATTGCAGGAATTGATGACCGTTGCGGCAGCTAGGGAGATCAAAGACAATGAAAGGGTCATCATAGGTACGGGACTGCCCCTGTTGGCTGCATTCCTGGCGCAGAAAACGCATGCCCCTAATTTAGTGGCGATCTATGAAGCTGGGAGCCTTGATTGTAAACCAATTGTTACGCCTTTTTCGGTTGCGGATGACGTGCTGGTTCCCGGCGCGGCCATGCAGGGAGGACTCCTAGAGGGGCTGGGAATGGTTCATAATGGAGATTTGGATGTAGGATTTCTCGGAGGGGCTCAAATTGACAAATATGGAAATCTTAATGCGCATGTCATAGGCGATTATTACAATCCGACGGTGCGGTTTGCCGGAAGTGGCGGTTCGAATGACATCGGTGCAGGTTGTAAAAGAACCATTATCATGATGATCCATCAGAAGAAGCGGTTTGCCGAGAAAGTAGATTTTATAACGACGCCCGGTTATTTCAATGGTGGTAATGAACGCGAACTCATGGGGTTTCCTGGTGGCGGTCCCAGTGTTGTGGTTTCGACGATGGGAGTATTTCGTTTTTGCAAAGATACGAAGGAAATGTATCTCGAATCATATCATCCGGGTGTGACAGTGGAACAGATAATAGCTAACACGGGGTGGGATTTGAGGCTTGCCGATCAGGTACGAGAGACAGAGAGCCCTTCGTCGGAACTGATAAGAATCTTGAGGGAGGAGTTGGATCCCTCTCGTGTATTCCTGAACAAAACATGAGGAGGAGGAACACTATGGACGATCAGGTTGTCCTTTATGAAAAAAAAGACGCTATTGCGATTCTCACATTCAATCGCCCCGGTGCGCTGAATGCGCTCAATACGGAAGTCAACATCAAGCTTGTAGAGCTTCTGCTTGAGACTGAAAAAGACAACGAAGTCAGAGTTGTGGTTCTTACAGGAACGGGCAGCAAGTCCTTTGTGGCAGGTGCTGACATAAAAGAAATGCTGGAAATGAACGCAATGGAGGCACGGCAACACGCACTCAATGCAAAAAGAGTAACCGACACAATATGGAATCTAAAAAAACCGGTAATTGCTGCGGTCAATGGGTTCTGTCTCGGGGGAGGACTCGAATACGCCATGGCGTGTGACATTAGAACTGCCTCTGAAACGGCGAAGTTTGGTCTCCCTGAAATTAATTTGGGCGTTATGCCGGGAAGTGCCGGCACGCAGAGGCTTCCGAGGCTGATAGGCATGGCGAAGGCCAAGGAATATTGCTTAACTGGGGATATGATCGACGCGCGAAAGGCTCTTGAATTAGGGCTGATTAATTCTGTATACCCAGCGGAGTCACTCATGGCAGAAACGTTGGCTTTGGCTGAAAAGATTTCGACAAAATCAGCTCCGGCTCTGGCATTAATTAAATCTGCAATGAACAGGGGATCAGAAACTGACCTCGAAACGGCATCTCTATTTGAAATAGATTGTTTTGCTCTGTGTTTTTCTACGCAGGAACAGAAAGAGGGCATGATGAAGTTTGTGAACAAGGCAAAGAAGTAAACTTCAGTTTTAATTGACGCATTACTTAATGTGGTCTGTAGGCATAATTGAATAAGGGAGGATGGTAATGGTTGAAAAAATAGCAGTCATAGGCGCGGGTACAATGGGTGCGGGAATTGCTCAGGTAGCCCTGGAGGCTGGATATCAAGTGGCGCTCGTTGACACAGAGCAGGAATTCGTTGACCGTGGTACTGGTAGTATTAAGAAGTTCCTCGAGCGAAAGGTCGCTAAAGGGACCTATTCTCGAGAATTATATAATGAAATGGAACAACGGCTTTCAGGGATGACGGATATGAGCAAGGCAGTCGGGGGTGCTGTGATGGTCGTGGAGGCCGTATTTGAAAACCTCGAACTGAAGCAGAAAATATTCAGAAATTTATCTTCCCTCACTTCGAATGCAACCATTCTTGCAAGCAACACATCAACGTTAAGCATATCAGCTATTGCAGAAGCTGCCGACAACCCTTCCCGTGTGATCGGAACCCATTACTTCAGTCCAGTTCCGTTGATGCGTCTTGTGGAAGTTATCCGGGGAGAAAACACATCTGACGATACTGTCAACGTAACGGTGAATATCTGTAAAAAATTTGGGAAAACACCAATTATTGTAAAAGACATACCAGGCTTCATCGTGAATCGATTTCTCTGCCTCATGTACAACGAAGCGGCAAACATGGTTGATCAAGGTTTGGCAAAGCCTGAAGACATCGATACAGCTCTCAAACTTGGCTGCAACTGGCCAATGGGAGTTATGGAAATAATGGATATGGCCGGCGTGGATGTATGTGCCTTCGCCATGGAGGCGATGTATCAGATGACAGGGGAAGAACGATACAAACCCTCACCGCTTTTTGAGAAGATGCTCGCTGAAAAGAAACTGGGTCGCAAGACTGGGGAAGGTTTCTATTCCTATACTGCGAAGTAGAATTAATAACACAGCTGCCGCCCGAGGAAGGAACATTATGGAAAAGAGAGAGGTCGTTTTCGTAGAGGGGAAGAGGACAGCCATCGGCAGGCTAGGCGGAAGTCTGAAAGATTTTACTGCAGAAGAGCTTGGTACCCTTGCCTTGAAAGGTCTTGTGGATAAAACAGAAATTTGCGCAAGAGGAGTTGTTGATTCAGTATTTGCCGGTTCCGCTTTCCACGTTGCCCGTGCCATCAATCCCGCACGATGGATCCTGCTGAACGCTGGGCTGCCCGTAACCACGACGGCATCTTATGTTGAGATGCAGTGCGGTTCTTCTATCGACGGTATCAATCATGCTGCTTGGAAAATACTTTGTGGCCATGCTGACACAGTTATTGTCGGCGGTATGGAATCTTTCAGCCAACTTCCCTTTAAGTTTTCTTCGAGTACTCCTCCGTATCGTATTACTCCTCCCGAGCTTTTTGAATATCAGCTACAACCAACCCCAAAGGAAGGGAGGGCATATGCACCCTTTGACATGGGTATGACAGCTGAAAATCTACAGGTACTCTATAATATATCCCGTGAGGAACAGGACGAGTTTGCTTTCCGGAGCCAGACTCTTGCCAGGAAAGCAATAGATGCCGGATACTTTGAGCATGACATTGTCCCCGTTATGATTTCCCGGGGGAAAAAGGAACCTCCTTTCGAATTTAAAGTTGATGAACACCCTCGTTTAAGTTCCCTGCAGGACTTGGCAAAATTGAGACCTGCCTTTAAAAAGGACGGCACTGTTACTGCTGGCAATGCTTCCGGCCTTAACGACGGTTCAGCCTTTATTTTGATGATGGCTGAAGAGACAGCCCTTGAACTGGACTATAAACCTGTCGCTCGATGGATATGCGGGGCGGAGTACGGTGTGGACCCATCCATCATGGGCATTGCGCCGGCACACGCCATTCCAAGGGCCTTAAAAAGGGCAAAATTGAATCTTGCTGACATTGATGTGATTGAATGTAATGAGGCATTTGCTGTTCAAAATCTTGCCGTGATCAGAGAGCTTGAAAAGCAGACTGGAGAGAAAGTGAGCATGGATAAGTGGAATCCCCTGGGAGGAGCAATAGCGTTTGGTCACCCCAATGGTGCCTCAGGTGCTCGATGTGCCATGTTTGCGATGGGACACCTGGTTCGCACAGGCGGACGATACGGTCTCTTCAGTGCCTGTTGCGGTGGAGGTTTAGGAGTTGTCACCATAATAGAAAATTTGCAAACGTGATCGATGACACTTTGCATAGGGGGAGAACCCAACATAATCTGCGCCCGCCCAGCTTCAATAATGAGGATTGGGGATCTGTACTGCGAATAGTTTCACGAATATTTTTGAATAAATGTTAGCTGGAGGAGAGCAAAGGATGAGAGACAACGACGTTGTTATAGTAAGTGCTGTTCGAACACCATTCGGAAGGTTTGATGGTGCACTCAAAACTGTATTAAGTATGGATCTTGGCGTACTTGCTGTCAAAGAGGTGATTAAACGCATTGACCTGGAACCAGGTCTTGTAGATGAGCTGTATTATGGTACCTGTATTCCTGCAGAATATGCAATCTACACCAATGTCCCGGCCCGTCAGATAACTTTATTGGCTGGTTTCCCGGAAACAAACATTTCTTTAACCATTGATCGTGCCTGTTGCTCTTCTATGACGGCTCTTCGTCTTGGATATCGTGCTATCAAGTCTGGAGAAGCCGAGATCGTCATAGCTTCTGGCGCGGAAAACATGGCTAATGCACCATTAATAGCGAGCGCTGAAAAAGCACGATGGGGAGTTCGTATGGGTCCAATTGAACTGGAGGACGTGCTTTTTGAACTAGGTTATGGACGCAAGGGCTTCGCTCCCGTGGCAACTGATGCAGGATTTGTGGCTGAGGAATATGGAATTACACGGGAAATGCAAGACGAATGGGCCTTGTCAAGCCACCAAAAGTATTTTCATGCCTTTGATAACGGCAAGTTCAAACCGGGTGGGGAGCTGATGAACATTGAAATTCCCCAGAGAAAAGGATCTATAGTGCTTGATCGTGATGAGTCTCCAAGAGAGAACCTTAACTTGGGGAAAATGGCCACATTGAAAACGGTATATGGGAGCCCAACAGTTACTGCAGGCAATGCTCCGGGTCTCAATTCCGGTGCATCAGCCATAGTGATCATGAGCCGGCGGAAAGCTGATTTCCTCAATCTCAAGCCGTTGGCTGAAATTCTGGCCTGTGAGAGCGGAGCGGGCACTCCAAAATACATGGCCGCTGTTCCCGCTCAAACCATTTCAAAAATGTTTTCCAAAACAGCCTTTTCTATTGATGAGATGGATCTGATCGAGATCAACGAGGCCTTCGCGGCAGTAACGTTGGTTAGCCTGAAGCTGCTGGCTGAAAAGGAACCGAAAAAGATGGAAGAACTTAAGAAAAAAACTAATGTGAATGGGGGCGCCATTGCTATCGGTCATCCAGTTGGGGCCAGTGGTGCTAGAATCACGATGACAATGATGTATGAATTACTGAGACGAGGAGGGGGGCTGGGAGTGGCAGCCATCTGCGGAGGCCTTTCTCAAGGTGAAGCACTTATTCTAAAAGTATAAATAAAACATTGCAGACGATTTTGGAGGAAACGAAGAAGATGGATTTTAAATTAAATGAAGATCAGACGATGCTCCGGGATATGGTAAGGCGGATTGCGGATGAGAAGTTCGCTCCTATGGCTTCCAAAATCGATGAGCAGGAAATCTTTCCAGAGGAGAATTTCAAGATACTTTCAGAAAACGGACTTTTGGGAATCCAAATTCCAGAAGAATACGGTGGAGCGGGCGCGGGAATGTTGTCAATGGTCCTGACCATAGAGGAAGTGGCACGTGCCTGTGCGTCAACCTCTGTCATTTTGACAACTCAAGCTCTTGCGAGCGATCCTTTTCTTATTGCCGGTAATGAGGAACAGAAAAAAAGATTACTCGTCAGGCTTGCTTCAGGGCAGTGCCTTGGGGCGGCTGCAATTACCGAACCAGATGCGGGCTCAGATGTTTCCGGTATGAAAACCGCAGCTAAAAAAGTCGACGACGGTTATATTCTTAATGGCTCCAAAATATTTATTACCAATGGTGGTGTGTCCGAAATTATCACCGTACTTGCATATACTGATAAAAGCCAAGGTAACAGAGGCATCAGCATGCTTGTAGTCGAAAAGGGGGCAGATGGTTTAACTGTTGGTAAGCAGGAACAGAAACTTGGCATTCGCGGGTCTGATACCCGAGAACTAACCTTTGAAGATGTGTTTGTTCCGGAGGCCAACGTAATTGGACCGGAAGGCTCTGGATTTAAAACACTCATGACGACCTTCAACTTCACGAGACCCGGTGTTGCCGCTCAAGCACTAGGCATTGCTCAAGGCGCTTTTGATGCCTCGATTAAATACGTCAAAGAAAGGGTACAGTTTGGAAAGACTCTCGCGTCTTTTCAGGGGCTTCAATGGATGATTTCTGAGATGGCCTTACAAATTGAGGCAGCGCGGACGCTTACCTATCGCTCGGCATCGCTCATAGACAATGATCCTGATTCCCCTGAAATCCCCATGCTTTCGTCCATGGCAAAGTGGTTTGCTTCAGATACCGCAATGAAGGTGACGACTGATGCTGTTCAGCTTTTTGGTGGCTATGGTTACAGCAGGGAATATCCTTTGGAAAGAATGATGCGCGATGCAAAAATAACGCAGATTTATGAGGGGACAAACCAGATTCAGCGGATCATCATTGCTTCACAGCTGTTGCGTTAAAACCGACAGACATGGGCCTTATGAATGGAACGCTAAAGATCGAAAACCTGATAATGATAACGGGGGCACCCTTTATTTGAGCAGGCAGTACTATAAGAAAGGAGGAATCTGATAAGCTGTCGGAGTGAATAAGGTAAAACTAAAACAAAAAGGGAAGAACCAGTTGTTGGTCACAAAAGAAGGAGGTAATGAAAATGTCTTTTAAGAAACGGCTTGTTGCAGGAATAGCGATTCTCTTTTTTGTGTTCTTGTGTTGTTCACTGATTGCTAGCAATGTTTATGCTCAAAAAGTTATACCGTTTAATTTCGGTTTCGTTAGTAGTCCAAACATGCAGGGAGGGGTTTATGGTCAACTAGTGGAAAAATATGTCAACGAGTACTGTGAGGGCAAAGTCAAAGCTAAGTTCTTCGCAAGCGGTCTCCTGGGGACAGACCCGGAGATGATGGACAAGACAAGGCTTGGTTTGATGCAAGGCATGGTTGCCCCACTCAATGTTTTTGGTAACGCCGTACCCTATGTTGACGTATTGATGCTGCCATTCGTGTCGAACAGCTGGGAGAGGGTTCACAAGTTTGTGGACTCCCCTGTAGCTGTCGAATTTCTGGCCGGTGTCGAAAGGTACGGTTACAAAGGACTTGGTTTCACCGGCTATGGCCTTTCCGGCATCGAGAGTAATACCAAAGCGTCGACGCTAGAAGAGTTGCAAAGGCTAAAGTTCAGAGTTCCCGAGTCACCGGTACTGACGAAGACATTCCAAGCTCTGCGCATAACGCCCATGGTTATTCAATTTCCAGATCTTTACGAGTCCCTGAAACAAGGAGTGGTAGATGGTTGCGACTTGCCTGCAGATGTAGCTGTTTTTGCTAAATTTGTAGAAGTCATCAAGTATTTTATCAAAACGAACCATAACTTTGGATGGTATATGTTTATTGTTAATAAAGACTGGTATGACAAGTTGCCCAGTGACGTACGGGGACCTTTCACAGAAGCAATCGAGCATGCAAGCAAGGAATCACGGGAGAGAAGCTTTAATGCAGAAATCGCGGCAATAAAGCTTTTTGGGGAATTGGGGATTGAAGTCATTGATATCGATCCTGCAGAGCTGCAAAAGATGATTGACCTTACGCAGAGTGTTTTTGACTGGAGGCTGAGCGAATATGATGAATTCTCGAAGCAACTGGCTAAAAAGACGCTCGAAGCGATTGGTTATGAGTATGATTGGTCCAGGATAGAAAAACGTTAATTTATATTCAAGACCTGTAATGTGGACATGAATTCATGTCCACATTACAGGTTATTACATTCTTCGGATAAGAACGGCTCAGGATGTACGTGAGATCCTTGCTCGAATGTTATGGCACTAAAACATTGTGCATGCGTCTGCAGAAAAATTCGAAATGCTCCCCGGATTTCCTGGAAAGAAACAGGTCGCAAGGGCAGACGAATTGAATGTACCGAAAATGATGGTCGCAGATTGTGATGGTTCCGCCATCTCGCCAGAACTATATCGATGGTTGTTAATCTGTCTGAATATAGGGGAAAATTTATGTTTCATAAGCTAGAGAGAGTTCTGACCATAACAGAAGAAACCATCATCCTTTTGTGCATGGTTACATCGCTTGTGTTTGTATTCGTAAACATCGTACTCCGATATTTGTTTGGAGGGGGATTCGTCTTCGCTGAAGAATACGCCCGTTATACCATGGTTCTCTTGGTATATATGGGGGTCAGCCAAGCTATCAAAAATGGATCCATGATAAAGGTTGATCTTCTCACGGTTGCTGTTCAGAGGCTTCAAGTTCCTCTAGACATTATATCCAATATACTATCCATGGTTGTGGCCGTTATCCTCATAAAGTATGGCTATGAGTTTACAAAATGGCAGCGCATGACAGGTCAGACCTCGATAGCCATGGACCTCCCCCTGTGGATAGCTTACGGAATTGTCCCAGTTGGGGGTGTATTGATGCTTGTTCGCTATACCGTGAGTACTATCGGAATAGTGCAGAGGATAAAGCAAAGAGTCTGAAATCTGATGCCGTTCATTAGGAGGGATAAACCATCATGGATATGATTGTGCTGGTCATAGTGCTGGCGTTAATTCTGTTGAGCGTTCCCATCGGATTTGCTCTGTTTCTTGCAACGGTTGTGTGTTTTCTTATATTTACTGACCTATCTTTGATAATGCTGGGTCAGGCCATGTTTTTGAAGTTGGACAAGTTTTCACTGATGAGTATCATGTTCTTCATTCTTGCAGGGACTCTCATGGCACGCGGTGCTATGGCGAGAAAAATAGTGGATTTTGCAAACGCAATCGTAGGACATTACAAAGCGGGCATGCCCATATCGGGCGTGCTGTCTTGCGCGCTCTTTGGGGCGGTTTCGGGATCGGCTTTAGCAACACTTTCAGCGATAGGCGGTTTAATGGTCCCTGCCCTGAAGAAAAAAGGAATGAGTGAAGACTTTTCTGTTGGCTTATTAACGAGCTCATCCATATTAGGAATTATTATTCCGCCTAGCATTCCAATGATTATTTACTGTCTCGTGACAGATGTTTCAGTTGCCAAGCTGTTTATGGCAGGATTTCTTCCAGGCTTTCTGATTTTCGTAATATTCAGTATTTATTGTGTTGTTCATGTGATGAGACATCATAAGGTATCCGAATCTGATCAGACATTCAGTGCGACCAAGTTATGGGAAGCGGGTGTAGCGGGGATCTGGGCCTTGAATATGCCAATAATAATTTTTGGCGGAATATTTTCCGGGATTTTTACGGCCACTGAGGCGGCGGTTGTTGCGGCTGTCTATGCGTACCTTGTTGAATTCTTCATATATCGAGAATTGACGATTAAGGAAATAGCGCGTATCACTATCAACGCCGGCGTCTTGATAGCGTCAATATTGATCATTACTGCAGGATCCATGGTGCTGAGCGATTATCTGACTATCCAACTGATTCCGAATCGCATTACTATGTGGATAACAAGCTTTGTGTCTTCTCCGATACTATTCATTGTGATGGTAAACATTCTGCTGCTCATTGCTGGAGCATTCATTGAGGTTATCGCAGCCATCCTGATTCTCGCACCGATTCTTTTCCCCGTGGCGATGGCTCTTGGTGTGGACCCGATCCACTTTGGGGTGATTATGTGTATCAACCTTGGTATCGGATACATTACACCTCCAGTGGGTGTAAATTGCTATTTGTCCGCCAGTCTTTTCGAAATGAAGGCGACGCAGGTTTTCATATCAATTGTGCCGACACTTATTCTGCTTTTGATTTCGCTGGCGATATTGTCATACTTTCCCACAATATCGACACTTTTGCCAGATCTGTTGTTAAAATAACGAATCTTTTGGATTACATGTGGCATTACTAGTGTCTGGAATAATCGGTGAATGAATTCAGCGGCTACTGTCTTGCGCTTTGTCGGTTGTGTGCACACCATTCGTAAATGGTAGAGCTTTTTGTTCTGCGGTCTCAGACAGGCTTCGATATCCCGGAGGCTTTCTTGATAGGTCGGCTGGGCGAAGGCCATGATCCGACACTGCCCAAGACAGGGGAAGCTTTTGACGCCGAAGTTGCCCTGATAGCACCCGACGCATTGACGGAAGTTGCACATGGGCATGAGGCTCATCACTTGGACAAATACGAGCGGTCCCCCACTTCGACACTTTTGTTATGCGAAACAGCCCGCACTCACATGAATAAACGGTGGGATGACTTATTTGGGGAGGTTCCGAGGCAACGCATAAAATAATTATTATATTTCTGTGTGAAGCTGGGGTACGTGGAAGAAATCGGCATGGATACCCTACGGAAACTAGCCGACGGTTTTCCCCTGATTAATGCCCGATGTTACCCCATAGGTCGGACATATGCCTCATTTTTATAGAGCCAGGGATTTCTGACATGCCTTTGCCGTGATGAAAACCTAAAAGGGGATTGGGCTGTCAGCGACATGGTAGAGACGTAAATATGCAGTAAAAAAGTCGAAACAGTGAACTAAAAGAAATGGTGACCTTCATTCTTGTGCGCTGACAATCATATTGACCGTTTTTTTATTAACATGTAAATTGATTTTGCTATGAATCCGAATACTAGGCAGTCAAAAGAAATGATTGAACTGAAAAATAAAGTAATTAAAAAAAGGAAACTTCTTTCCGCAGTCTATAGGGTAAGTCGATTGATGAACCAATCTGCTAATCCAGATACAATATTAAAAGCAATTTTGAGAGAATCTCAGAAATTATTTGGGTTGTCACGAGCAGCTATCATACTTGTCAATAAAGGTGAGGCCAAGCTTGAAGGTAAATATCATATTGGCTTTAAAAGCAATGCTGAAAAAGAAGCTTTCTTAAAACCTTTGTGTTTAAAAACTCAAATTTGCAGAGAAACCATAGTAGCGAATACGGGGAAAACGATTTATACTCGCGATGTTGCAAATGACCCTAATTTGACGGAATTTGACAAAAAAATGGAGAGAATATGGAAGCGAGTATCAACTATTACAGTTCCGCTTAAGATAAAGAAGGATGTACTGGGCATTATTGAAGGCGACAGAGTAGACAAGGAAATGATACTTACCGAAAACGACCTCCGTTTGTTTGCCTTATTTGCCAATCAGGCGAGCATTATTCTTGATAATGCTCGCCTGTACAGAGAACTACTCGAAGAAAAAAACATAGTAAAAAATATCTTGGAAAATGTTCCAAATGGTATTTTAGCTATTGATGATCAAAAAAGGATACACTCTATCAACAAACGAGCTGAGGAAATTTTTAATAAAAAAAGATCGAAAGTAATGGGGAAATCGATCGATGAAGAAATCGGGGGTCGCGTTGTCGAGGTGCTTAATGAAACAATAGATAACAGAAAAATGTCCCACCGGGAAGAAATTGTTAATCATAAAAATGATGGCACAACTGTTATTTACGAAGTAAATTCATCGATTCTAACGAATAATTCTGATCAAGTATCCGGTGCTATTTTAACGATTCAGGATCTTACGGAGATAAAAAAAGCGGAAGCAATGCTCATGCGTATCCAAACCCTTGCTTCGCTGGGACAAATGTCTGCGAGTATTGCACACGAAATAAGAAATCCACTAGCCAGCATTAACTTGAATATACAGAGTCTGTGCAAAAAAGTAGCCCACGACGATAAGATGCAAGGAACCCTTCGCAATACTTTAGAAGGTGTCGAACGGATAAAGCTGATTGTTAAGCAGACCCTTGATTTCTCGAAAGACGTAAAGCCTGCGATGGTAAGAGGTGACATCCACGCTACGTTGTTGAATTCTTTAGATTTGGTTCTGCCAGAGTTTAATAGACGACAGATCATTATAACAAAAAAGCTGGACAAGAATATTCCGGAAATTAATTTTGATCCCCATCAGGTTCAAAATGTATTCATTAATATCCTCATGAATGCAGCGGAGTCGATGCCTAACGGCGGTCGCATAGAAATAAGCAGCAAGATATCGGTAAATGATAAAGGAAAGGCGCGATCGATCCTTTTGACAATCGAGGATAACGGGATTGGCATTGCGCAAGAGAACCTTAAAAAGATATTCAATCCCTTTTTCACAACCAAGCAGAATGGTATCGGTCTTGGTCTTTCTATTGTACATCGAATTCTCGAGCATCACGATGCAGTAATCGAAATTAAAAGTCGAGAAACCGGGGGAACAAAGATTGTATTGAGATTCCCGTTACCGGAGGTGAAAGACTGTGGCTCGCTCTAAAATCCTTATTACAGATGATGACAGACTTCTTCAGAAATCCCTCCAGAACGTCCTTTCAGAAAAATATGATACTGCCGTTGTCGGGACCGGTGAGGCGGCAGTGGATTACTTAAAAAAGAATGAAACAGACCTTGTCCTTTTGGATATCAAGCTACCAGGTATTGACGGCATAGAGACATTGAAAGTAATTAGGGCTAATGAATTTGAAGTCGCTGTCATTATGATAACAGCTTATGAAGATATAAAATCGGTCATTAGTGCCATGAAAATGGGTGCCCTTGACTATCTCGTAAAACCTCTTGACATTGAAGAGCTTGAAATAATAATTGAGCGATCATTGCATCATATACAAATGCGACGCGAGATTGAGGAGCTGCGGTCGCAGATGATGCAGGAATATGACATTAGTAATATTGTCAGTCAGAGCCCCGCTATGAAGATGGCCTTGAAAATGGTTAATCTTGTAAAAAATAGCCCCGATACAACGGTTCTTATTGAGGGAGAAACAGGAACAGGCAAGGAAGTGATCGCCAAATTGATTCACTATGGGAGCGAGCGTATTGGGGGACCGCTTGTTACTATTAACTGTGGTGCAATAAGTAGCGGCCTTGTGGAAAGCGAACTCTTTGGATATGAAGACGGGACATTCACTGGAGGGCTGAAAGGAGGGAAAAAAGGTAAATTTGAGCTTGCCGAAGGCGGAACATTATTCCTAGACGAAATAGCCGAAATGCCTTTAGCATCACAAGTGAAGCTGTTGCGATTTCTTGACGACAAAGAATTCTATAAGGTGGGTGGTACAGAGAAAAAACAAGTAGATGTTCGTATAATTGCAGCAACAAACCGTAATTTAATACAATGTGTTAAAGAGAAAACCTTTCGGGAAGATCTCTATTATCGGCTAAATGTTGCAAAAATTACAATAGACCCCCTCCGTAAAAGGAAGGAAGATATTTTCCCCTTGGTTACTATGTTTATGAAAAAGTATAATATCAAGTTCGGGAGAAATTTTACGAAGATTGCTCACGAAGCTAAGCAGACTTTCCTCGAATACCCTTGGCCAGGCAATGTTCGCGAATTGAAGAATGCGATTGAACGCATCGTGCTTATGGAAAATGATGGAGAGATTAAATTGCCCCATCTTTGGTTCCTTGATAGTTTAGCTACTACTAACGAACTTCAATCCTTCCACAATCCATTGATGTTGGAAAGTATGGACTTGAATGAAATTAACAAGAATCTTGTACAGAAGGCTCTTACAAAAACGGGGGGGAATAAGACCCAGGCGGCTAAATTGCTTGGGATCTCGCGATCAAGTCTTCTTTATAGATTAAAAAAAATTGAAGACGGGACGAACAATTCCTTTTGATAGCTTGTGGAACATTTACAGGTATGCTTGAACATGACAATATAAATGAAAGGTGAAAAGGAGTATTGTATGATACCCACCACAAAGAAAATACTGCTTGCTTGTGATCTTTCGACTAGCTGGGAATATGCCTTGGCATATGCAATTTATACAAGTCAAAAATACAACGCTGAACTGGTTCTGCTCCATGTTATAGAACCTATTGCGGATGGAACTCGAATGTGGATGGACCTGTATGTAAGTAAACAAAGAGTGGAAGATGTCCTTCATAATTATAAAAAGAGGGCAACTGCGATGATACAGGAAAAAATTAAACAGTACGTACAAGACACAACAGCGCAGCTAAAATTTGATGTGATACTTGAGGAGGGGTATCCAGCTGATGTGATCTTGAGTAAAATCGATGAGCTAAATTGTGACCTCATCATCATGGGAAATCATGGAAAGGGGCACATGACATATGCTTTCCTTGGAAGTGTGGCGGAGAGGGTTGTGCGAAGGGTAAAAAAACCTATTTTAATTGTTCCTCACCCGTGAACATATTGGTAGTGAGGAGCAGGTAAATTGAAGTAAATATAATTAGAACCTTGTAAAACTGCGACGAAATACAAACGAGGCAGGTGGTCCGGGTATCTTGGACAGGCCACAGGCATTCATAAGTGGGTACCTGACACGGTTCATGGTCATGCAGCAGCCTGCCGCTGCGGTTGGGTTTTGAAGTAAACCATAGCCGGGGTCTTCCTGTCAAAACTATGATGCCACCGTTCAGGAAACGGATATATTAGAGGAGAGTGAAGGAGACTTCGATGAAAAAAAAGCAAGATTCTAGCGTATTCACGCCGGGGAAAATAGGGTCGCTTGAACTTAAAAATAGGTTGATTCGTTCTGCTACATTTGAAAATGCTGCAACTATCGATGGTAAAGTGTCGGAAAACCTGATCGATATTCATCGATCGCTTGCTAAGGGCGGAGTAGGACTAATCATTGCTGGCATATCTTGGATTAACCCAAAAACACAGGCGCAACCTTTCATGGCTAGAGTTGACGATGATTCATTCATTCCAGGCCTGAAGAAACTTACTAGCACGATCCATGAGATTTCTTCAGATTGTCGAATTATGATTCAGCTTCATCACCCCGGTCGGCAGGTTATCAATCAAGCAGATCTCCCTGCGATACATGCTGTATGTCCTAGAGTTCTCAGAAATATTTTAAAGAATCATACTACGTATTCTGCTGGGGAAGAGAATACTCATCATTATATGGAACCGACGGCCCCATCATCTATCTATGATCCACTTTTTGAACGCACTCCAAGGTCCTTGATTCTCGAAGAAGTCGATAATATTATAGATTACTACGCCAATGCTGTTCGCAGGTCCGAAGAAGCTGGCTTTGACGGTGTCCAGCTTCATGCGGCTCATGGTTGGCTTCTTTCCTCATTTTTATCCCCTGCGACAAATCAGCGATCTGATATATATGGAGGCTCCACGGAGAATCGAACAAGGATCGTCACGGAAATCTACCAAAGAGCCCGAAAAAAAGTAGCAAATGATTTTCCGATTTTGGTTAAATTCAATGCTACGGATTTTATCCTTGGAGGTATGGAAATAGACGAGGCTGTTCGAGTGGCAAGAATACTTTCAAAATCTGGTTTTGCGGCTGTTGAAGTCAGTGGCGGTATGTGGGAAGCAACAACCCGCAAAGAAGAGGAACTTGGCTGGCATCCGGTACTTCTTCCCGAGTCCCGGACCGGGCTCAAGAATATTGACCAGGAAGCCTATTTTTTGCCTCTAGCTGAACAAATCAAAGAAAACACAGATAATACAGTCATCTCCGTGGGCGGTTACCGATCTTTCAATGTCATAGAGAGAGCAATTGAGTCCCAAAAAGTAGATTTCATTTCTCTTTCCAGACCCCTTATCAGACAGCCGAATCTGCCCAATCTGTGGTTGACGGAACCAACAGTTGATAAGGCAGAATGTATTTCATGTAATGCCTGTCTTCCAATTGGCACGTCAGAACCTGTTACTTGCCGAGCAAAATAATGGCATATCTTTGCGAGCTTACGAGATATTGGACGAGTAGGCGGGTTTCTCCCTTGGTTGTAGCTCAAGGTTTATCATTACCGAAGGAAGAAGTCCGGAAAAAGAAGCGGCTGCATCGGTGCTGGAAGAAGTTCTGCGTGCCGGAGCCTGTCAGATGCTTCAGGCAGCCATAGAGAATGAGGTGACTGAGTACCTGGAACACTACAGGCACATGACTGACGAGAAGGGTCATCGTCTGGCCGTCAGGAACGGCTCTTTGCCGACATAGGCCCCATAGCGATGCGGTAAGCCACCCTCTATCGGATGTTTTGCGGCTTCATCAGGGTTCCCGGCAGGTGAATCCTGCTGCATGGCACCATGCCGGCTGACCGTACAGAAGCCGGCAGCGTCCATGGCTGGATGGGAAGCAAGGGGGCTGGATTCCCGGCCCCCTGTTGTGTTTGAAGGCTAGATTTTGAGAATTTTTTCCGCTTCTTCAGCGTCGACGTCCATTATGTATTTAATCCCGCTTATGTGTGCCGCTTCCCCGGTGAGCGCCGCAATGTCGCCCCGGCTGATGTGCTCCAGTGAGAATTTTCTGCTCCCGGCCATAAGCTGGCGAAGTCCCTGGGCCAACCTTTCATAATAGGTATAAAGGCCGATGGCGCCGGTAGGCAGTTTTTCAAATTCTTTATCGCCGAGCTTCTCTCGAAGAGAGCTGGCCGTGACAAATATCTCTTCTTTTGAATTGCCGAAACGCTCGATATAAACAGGTATTTGTTGGGCCTCTATGGTTTGCCCTATTGTCTTTCCTACCATGGCCGCCGCGATGGGAGCCCTCGCCATTCCCACCATTTTTACGAAGGGCGAGCCCATGGCAAGGGCTTTGAATATCTGGTCCTCGAAAGAGAACCCTCCGTTGACAGCGATGGCAGGCAGGTATTTTTTCTTGGACGCAAGTTTTTTTGCGTATTGATAGAGAAGGGAATGCAGTTCCACGGGCGGCACACCCCACTCGTTCATCATCCTCCAGGGACTCATACCCGTACCGCCGCCCGCGCTGTCGACTGTTAGCAGATCAATCTTGTATTTTGATGAAAAGGCAACGGCCCTCGCCAGATCAGCGGGGCGGTAGGCGCCGGTCTTGAGGAATATGTATTTTGCCCCGGCCTCTCGGAGTCCCTGGACTGTCTCGGCGAAGGACTCCTCGCTTACCATGCCTACCCTTGAATGTCTTTCGAACTCTTTGAAAGCTCCTCGTTCGAAGGCCTTGATGACATTGGGATCATAGGGATCCGGCAGTACAATGTAGCCTCGATCCTGGAGCATCTGAGCCTTTTTTAAATCTTTTATTTTAACTTCACCGCCGATGTCCTTCGCACCCTGACCCCACTTGATTTCCACGCATTCGACTCCAAGTTCCTGGATCGCGTATTCGTGGACCTTCAAACGGCTGTCTTCCACGTTGGCCTGCACGACAATGGCCCCATAGCCATTGGTCTGGTAATCCCTATAGAGCTTGACGCGGCGCTTCAAATCGACGGTATTGGAGATTTCCCCCTTTTTAAAAAGGACTTCCGGATCCATGCCCACGACGTTTTCCCCGATAGTCAAAGCCGTTCCGGCCAGTGCGGAGCCTATGGCCAGTCCTTCCCAGTTGTTTTTGGCGATATTGGTGGATCCGATGCCGGAAATCAGCCACGGAAGATGGAATTTCAGTCCCTTGTCATGGCCGATTGTAACTTCAATATTTACGGCGGGGAAGATGGCCTTGTCGCTGTCAGCATCAATTCCGTGAGCGCCGACCACGGTTCCCATAATGTTGAAATGTGAGTAATCAACGGGATATTCCTTCTCGGCGGCAACCGTAATAACGCCAAAAGGTTGGGGATATATCACTTCGTGTCCCCGGTAAGCGGACTTTCCTATTTCGCACATGCCTATACAACCGTCGATACAGGTTACGCACATCCCCGATCTGGACGATATCGACTCCTCGGTCCTGTTCTTGGTGAGGGTTGCACTGGAGGTATTCACTCTCGAAAAAGACATATATGGTGCTCCTTTCAGGGTTTATGCTTATTTTATTTCGCACGCCGCGCAGGGCGACATGTAACACATCAGGTCATTGAACCGGTCCTTTTCTATACAGGGAGGGGAAAGGTTCGCGCACGCTCCGCAAACGGCCTTTTCCGGTTCGTTGAAGGTGCATCGGGCCTGGCAGGCCGGGCATACCTCCATGCAGGCACCGCATAATCGGCAGACATCGGAACGCGCGTCAAAGGGAGCTCCCAGCGTTCTTCCTTCTCCACGGCCCCGGAAGCCGATGGCGCCTGCCATCATCTGCTCCTTGCACATCCGCACGCACAATCCGCAGAGAATGCAGTCCTCATACTCCTGCCTGAACCGCTGCTGCCTCACGTTGTGCTGGGAGGCTATATCCTGTATGGTCTTGGATTGTGGGCATGTGGCAAGGAGAAGCTCGATGATCATTCTCCTTGCCGACAAAACGCGCCTCGAGGCCGTTCTGACATTCAGCCCCTCCTCAACAGGATAGGTGCAGGATGAAACGAGCTTCGCGCCGGGTCCCTCGCCTATCTCGACGATACACAGTCTGCATGCACCATAGGGAGACAGCCCCTCCTTGTGGCATAGAGTTGGTATGGGAAAGCCGTAAAACCGTGCCGCCTCGAGGATCGTAGTGCCTTTTTCAACTGATACGGGCAGTCCGTTAATCGTAAGTTTAACCATAGTGAGCTCCTCTAGTTGCAGTAATGTCTGGTTGATCCGTGGATATTCTCCTCGTGAATTCCAGATCGCAGCGTAAACAGCGCCTGCATTCCGCGCGGGCCGGATTTTCCGGCAAGGTCATTGTCACCTCCTTGAAATTTTTAATTCTTTCAGAAGGTTTCAACGTCTCAGGTTCGACGCGGGTGTTTGTTTGCTCATCCAATTCGCTGATGACCGGGGGCTCTATGTAGACATTGGGAATTTTCGGTATTGCCGACGTTACCAGCTGCCTGCCGCTCAAAAACAGGTCAATGCTCCGAGCCGCCTTTTTCCCCGCCGCCACAGCATCGATCACGGTATTTGGGCCTGTCACGAGGTCGCCGCCCGCAAAAACGCCTTTAAGATTCGTTTCCAGGGTTTTATTGTTTACGAGTGCCCTGCCACTTTTGTCTATCGCAACCCCCATCGATGAGAGGAACTCACTCTCGGGCTTCTCGCCGATGGCAACGATGAGCGTGTCAAGTTCCACCTTGAATTCGGTTCCGGGCATGGGAACGGGTTTGCGCCTCCCCGTGGCATCCATGTCTCCGAGACGGTTTTTAATATATTCAATGCCTGTGAAACGACCTTCCTTCGATACTATCCTTACTGGAGTTACAAGTGTTTCCAGTTCTATGCCCTCCTCCAGGGCCTCGGCCACTTCTTCTTTATAAGCGGGCATCTCTTCACGGGTTCGTCTGTAATAGAGGGAAACAGCTGTGACAGCCTTCTGCCGCAAGGCCACTCGCGCGGCGTCCACGGCTGAATTTCCTCCCCCTAGTATGCCTACATGTCCCCGCGCGTGTTCTTCTCCTCTCACATTGAAGGCCTTAAGAAATTCAATCGAAGGGAAGACGCCATCTATATCTTCATTCTCAAGGTCAAGGCGCCGGCTTCCATGGGCTCCGATTGACAGAAACAGTGCGTTAAAACGCCCGGGAATCAGGTCTTCGATGGTCATGTCTTTCCCCAGGGCGCAGCCATACTCAATACTGATATTCCTGTTCAGGAGTGTTTTAATTTCATTGTCGACAATACTCCGGGGAAGTCTGTAAGCGGGCAGGGAACATGTCAACATCCCTCCCGGCATGTTTTGCGCTTCAAAGACGGTTACGCTGTATCCGAGCAGAGAAAGCTCATGAGCTGCGGTCAGACCCGCCGGTCCCGCGCCGATAACGGCTACTTTTTTGCCATTTTTCTTCGCCATTTTTAGTTTGAACACAGAAGGTTCAACTCTGTCGGTTACAAAGCGCTTGATGTCCCGGATAGCTACGGCGTCACTCCCACTCTTTCCGAGACTGCAACGGTTTTCGCATTCACGATTGCACACTCTGGCACTGACCGCAGAGAAGGGATTTGCAGAACGTATTACCCGGTAGGCTTCTTCGTAATCGCCTTTTTCGACAAGGGCTACATACCGCCACGGTTCTGTGTCTACGGGACAGGCCGCTTGGCAGGGGGCCCCTGTCAGTTCCTTGCATACATAGGCATCACATCGTTTGTCGATGATATGCCGTTCATATTCCTTGCGGAAATACCGAAGAGTACTCAAAACAGGATTTGGCGCGGATTGCCCCAGCCCGCACATGGAGGTATCTTTTACGGTAAGGGCGAGCTCTTCCAGTAGGCCCAGGTGTTCCGGAATTCCCTTTCCCAGCGTTATGTCTTCAAGAATTTCATACATCCTCTGCGTTCCCTTCCTGCATGTAAAACACTTTCCACAGGATTCGTTCTTCAGGAAGCTCATAAAGTATTTGGCCACGTCCACCATGCAGCTGTCCTGGTCCATTACGATCATTCCGCCCGATCCCATAATTGAGCCGGCCCCGGTCAGGCTGTCATAATCGATTGGAAGATCGAACATCGAAGCGGGGATGCAGCCGCCGGATGGTCCACCGGTCTGTATGGCCTTGATTTTCGCCGAGCTTGCCGATCCTCCTCCGATTGCATACACGACCTTGCTTATGGGTGTTCCCAGGGGGACCTCAACCAGCCCGGTATTCTTGATTTTTCCGACCAGGGAAAAGATCTTTGTCCCGGTGTTGTTTCGTGTGCCGATCTTCGCGTACTCTTCGGCGCCATTGTTTATAATGTAGGGAATATTAGCCAGGGTCTCGACGTTGTTTATGCATGTGGGGTGACCGAAAAGGCCTTTTAAAATAGGGTAGGGCGGGCGCTGGCGCGGTTCTCCCATTTGCCCCTCTACGGATTTTATCAGTGCAGTTTCTTCTCCACACACGAAGGCGCCGGCTCCATGGAATATCCGTATGTCGAAATCGATACCCCGGCCTAAAATATTTTCTCCAAGGAGGCCGAGACGTCGGGCATCCCGCAGCGCGATAGCCGCATGCTTGATAGCCAGGGGATATTCCGTGCGCACATAAATGATGCCTTCGCCGGCTCCGATTGCAAGGGCCGCTATTGTGATGCCTTCTATGATAGCGTGGGGATTGCCCTCGAGCATGCTCCGGTCCATGTATGCGCCCGGGTCTCCTTCATCGGCATTGCAGATTATATATTTTGGGCCACGTCCGAAGTTGACGTTCCTGGCCAGTTCCCATTTTCTTCCGGTCAGAAATCCCGCTCCGCCTCGGCCCCGCAACCCGGATTTAAGGATTTCATCAACGATCCATTCAGTGTCCGGATTGCCCAATACTTTTTCCAGAGCCGCGTATCCGCCCATTTTCAGGTAGTCATGTATTCTTATGGGATCGAGGTTCTGGTTCTGACCGAGAATCAGCCGTGTCTGTCCTTGAAAAAAGGGAATCTCTTTTTCTGAAAACCGCTTGATTGTAGAGCCGGGTTCCCGGTACAGGAGCTCTTCCACAACTTCGCCTTTAACTGCGGCGTCGACTATTCTCGGTACATCTTCCATGGTAAGTTTCGGATAAAGGTTGTATCCCGGTTCCACGATTATGAAGGGGTCCATCTCACAGAAACCCAGACAGCCCGTTATCCTGAGGGAGAGTTTGTCATGCAGGTTCTCCTCAAGAATCTGTCGCTTTAATATCCGTATCAGATCATTGGAACCGCTGGCTTGTCCACCGGTTCCTCCGCATATTACAATGCAGGGTTTTTCACTATTTCTTCCGGCCATAATTGCTGTGCGGTAGGCCCTGAACTCAGAAACGCTTTGAAAAGCCTTCATATATTTTCCCTTCATATATTTTTTACATATTGTACGAAGACGCCATCTTTGTCTGATCCAGATTCAGCATATGCCCCCGGCATCCCCGTCGCGTGCAGATTTCCCAGGCACATTCGTCACGGACAAACAGACTTGCCATTGAAGTTCCGCATTCCGGGCAGCTTGAAAAACTTGGTATTTCCTTGAGGCAGTGAGGGCAATAGAATTGTGACACGTCGTTCAGGGGAATGTCGTTTTCCAGGGCGATGGCCGTGCTGCCGTAGAGGGAAGATAAGCGCAGCCAACCTTTTTTACCGTTGGAAAAAACATCGATTTTGATGCAGGGATGGCCGTCGATACCATAATCATCATCCATAAGGGTCTCCTTACAGGACGGGCAGGAAACGTGGAGGGGAAAAATCCGGCTGTCAGTTTTCACATCGACTTTTTCGAGGCCTTCTCGGGTTTTTGCAATGATCTCCTTCACCTTCCTCCTGGTCACATGGGGGAAATAACGACCGTCCACCACAACGGTCGGCCCCAGTGCGCAGGCTCCAAGACAATTTACCGTCTCGAGACTCATTTCATTGTCGGCAGTGGTGTCACCCGGCATAATGCCCAACTGTTGTTTGAATTCATCCACAATGCCCTGTGCGCCTCGAACATGGCATGCCGTTCCCAGGCAAACAGACACACAGTGGTTGCCTCTGGGCTTCAGGCTGAATGCTTTGTAGAATGTTGCAACGCCGTAGATGTCAACCAGGGAACGGCCTGTTTCTTCCGCTACAAGCCTCAGGGCTGTTTCGGGAAGATATGTGCAGGCTTGCTGAATTTCTTCAAGGATGGCAATAAGCTCACCTTTGTTTTTTTTAATGATATCGAGAATATTGTTTACGTCCATGCCTTTCCTTTCACAACTGAAGAGTGTTTATGATCCATGGGCGGAAATGTGTCAGCAGTATTCTTCACAATGCCAGATGCCGGCTTCGCCTTTCGGATAGAGACATGCTTTCGCATGATCACAGTTGTTACAGATGCCGGTGAGTTTTTCACGATCATCCGGAGCCGCCTTTCCTCCGGGCCCTTTCTCATATACCGGTGGTATGGCCTGTGAGAAACCACTTGTAAAATCCTCGCAAAAAAATACGGAGCCGCGTGAATGATGCCTGAAACCGCATCGGGAGACGTTTTCACAGGAAGGGCAGATGCCTTCCTGCCCCGTTCCTGCATTCCCGCCGGCTTTGTTCATCTTGTTCTTTGTCCGGACAGTGCTTTTCATCCCTGGCCCCCTTTCGGAAACATTTTTATGAACAATTACCGAATCCGTGGTGTGGTTTGATGGAGGCGGTCTGTGACCCGTTTTCGGGCGTTTACCGGTTCGGACCCCGGCCCACCAGGGACGCGAAAAAGTCAGAAAGGATCCTGGTAATAAGCCTGAAGTCCCTGTTCCCGGACAGTCAACGCATCATGGCGGTACCTGATGAGAATTTTACATAATGCCGTTTCCTCTACGATTTCTGAAGGACCTGCTGCATGACGACGCTATCCAAAACCGTCCAGGCCCTGTCCAAAGATCGGCTTTATCCGCCCAGTGAGATTTTATGACGAATTCGGTAGCACATTTATCAAAGAACATAAAGCGTTTCTACGACAAAATGTCGAACCCCGAACGTTTTTCACGGATTCAGGAGATCTCTTTCGAAAGTCGCTCATCTCTCCTCCTCCATTCAGGATACAGACTTTTGATAGAAGGCAATTATTTTCAGACTCCGAGACCTTTAAAACCTATCGATTGTGTCATTTCGACCTCTCCCCCGTCACTTCGAAGGTTTCCCTGTCACTTCGAACGCATGTGAGAAGTCTGAAAGATCCCTCGCTTTGCGCGGGACATGGATTTCTCGTCGCTTCGCTCCTCGAAATGACAAGGAGCGCTTTGAATACCAGCCATTTTTGTCATTTCGACCGTAGGGAGAAATCTTTCACTAACGGCCATCATCAGGATTTCTCGTCGCTTCGCTCCTCGAAATGACAAAATAAAGATCTTACCCCTGTTTCAGTTGTCCGCAGGTAACAGGACAATGGTTCAGGGCTTCAATGATGATTTTTCATTGTGCCTTTATTTTACACACAGCGATACAGATCGCCTGTCGCCATGGAGCATCGCGGGATAACGGTCACGGGCGCTCCGCTTGGTCATAAGTCCCTTGTGCCCGAATAATAATCACCTCAAGAACGTCCATTTTCAGACAGGTCAAAGCCCCACCCCGCTTGGGTTATGGCCGAACGGGGAGTAGGTTAGTTTTTTCTTTTCCAGCGCAAGTCTTTCAGAATCCTCTTTGAACCGGTAGCTTTTTCATATTGCAGTACCGTTCAAAGGCATATATGAAGATAGTTAATCGATAGCCTATGGAGGTCCGGGTTCGACTCGGGGAAAAGGAGCGTCCCTTAAAACACTGATGGCGTCGCAAAAAATTGCCGGAGGACGTGACCTCCGGCATGAAGAATAAAAATCACAATCAGGAGTAGGTCCATGGCATTGACAAAAAAGGATATGATCGATCAGCTTTCCGAGAACCTCGAAATGACGAAACCCGAATGCGCCAGGATCGTGGAGGGTTTCTTTGACATCATCAAGTCCGAGCTTGAACAGGGCAATCCGGTGAAGATTTCGGGCTTCGGGAAATGGACGGTCAATGCAAAGAAGGCAAGGAAGGGGCGGAACCCCCAGACCGGGGAGAAGATCACCATAGAGCCGAGGAAGGTCATCACCTTCAAAGCCTCCGAAAAACTGAAAACCAGCATAAACGACGAATAACCTCCGACCGTATCGGGATATTCCGGCAATGGGGAGAAGTGCCTTCAGGGGGGAGGGAGTTTTTCCGAGGAACCATGGGACGTGCAATAGTGACGTCTCCGTACAAAGCGTCCCGACCCGCCTCCGGCGGGCCTGCACCATACAACTGACGTGCCGTAAGCGGGCATCGTTGAGTATGGACGTGCCGGCACAACCGGAGGCTGTGGAAAATCTTCACAAAAGAGCCACTAGAGGACTGTTTTGTACAAAGCTCCTTGAGGCACTGCCCCCGGCATTATAACCGGATGCCTGGTCGGGTTGGATCCATCCCCTCATGAAAAAGCCCTTCAGAATGACAGGATCGGTTGCATGATCCTGATCCGCGGGAAAACGGGAATGAATACCCCGTCCGGCCGGATTCCTTCAGAAGCACAACTCCGGATCATCGTTGAGAAATTGTCGGGAGGAGGGTTTCGGCGTACACTATTCGCCCCGAAGAGGCCTGTGATGATCTCCGGAAATTCGGAGAAATTCTTGAGATACTCTGATAGATTAATATCATTCCTGAGAGGGAGGTGACCTGTGAGCATGGTACTGTTCCACGGAGTGACGATTGAATGTGTTCAGGGAAACATCGTACACCAGCAGGACATGGATGCCATCGTAAACGCCGCCAATGCCCGGCTGCGTCCCGGGGGAGGAGTTGCCGGCGCGATACATCGGGCAGCTGGACCGGGCCTTGAAGAGGAGTGCCGTCCCCTTGCCCCGATCAGGCCCGGCCAGGCGGTTATAACCAGCGGCCATGGCCTGCCGAACCGCTGGGTGATTCACTGCCTGGGGCCGGTCTACGGTGTCGATGAGCCGTCGGACAAGCTCCTGGCCGACTGCTACCGAAACGCGATGCTGCTGGCTGAGGAAAACAGTATCAGGTCCATAGCCTTTCCGGCCTTGTCGACAGGGGCCTTTGGCTATCCCATGGAAGATGCCACCCGTATCGCTTTCGGGACGGTCTTTGGAGAAGCAGGGCGTTTATCTAGGATCACCGTTGTCAGGTTTGTTCTATTTGACAGTGAGGATCAAAGGCTGCATGCGGCGGTTCTTCAAAAGATGGCGGAGATGGCCGGTCATGAGTGACGGTGGGCGCTTTTTACCGATCTTTCATTTTGTCATTTCGAGGAGCGTAGCGACGAGAAATCCCTGTCCCGAGCAAAGCGAGGGATCTTTCAGACTTCTCACATGCGTTCGAAGTGACAGGGGAGAGGTCGAATTGACACAATCGATAGTTTTGCAATAAAGGTCTCAGCACGGGCTGTGCTTGACGAGGTCGGTTTGGAAACCGTGAAGATTTTTCGCCGGCGGCGTGTTCGACGAGGATGCCCCGGCGAAACTGTTTTTCCTGGGCGTCCCGATCGACGCCTTTCCTTTGGAGTCGGCACCGGCATGGGTGTTTCCAGCGGCGCTCCGGGTCCTGATATCGCGTACAAACTGTGCGAGTGTGCTGGGAAGAGCAGGGTGAAGCCGTCCGCAAGCAAACCGGTTCTTCCGGGGCGGAAAGCAGATTTTCCAAATGTCGGAACATGGTCATGACATCAGAGATGTCATCGCTCGAGTCGAGGAAGTGTTGCCGGACCGGCCGCTCCTGGTGCGGGTTGTGCTGTAAGGGGAAACGGACGCCGACAGGGCGGGTCGACCTGGAATCGGCCCGCCGTCACGGAAGCCAGGGGGGGGGGGTATGATCATGATCCCGTGGCTATAATCCGTTGTTATGTACCGGTCATTTTGTTTTGAGCGTCGGGGATGATTCGGATTCTTCCTGACCTTCCCGGCCAAATGCGCCGACCGGCGTATGCGTTTTCTGGCTGAGTATGATCTGGGCGTAGCGGGTTTGAAACAGTTCTACGATCTCGTCATAGGGAACGTCGGCATAGGATCCCCGATCACGAATATATTCCATGTGGCGGCGCCCTTCCGTATCAAAGGGGTGAAAGACGGCATCACCTGTGCCGTCCCAGTCAAGCGGTTTGACCTTGAACCTCTCGCAGAGAGACAGGTTGAACGTGGGGGTAACCTTGAGCCAGCGGCCGTCAAGATTGATATCGTTGTAGCCGTGACAATAGAACGTGTCGGTCTGCATCATTTCCCTGAGACGCCTGGTTGTCAGGTGGTTACGGACGTCGGCGAAATGAAGGCGGCAGGGGATGCCACAGGCTCGGCACAGAGCCGCGAGAACAATCGCCTTGGCCACACAATACCCGTAACCCTTCTTCAGAATCGTGCTGGCCCGGAAAGCTTCACGTGTGAGTTCAATTCGATAGGGATCATAAGATATTCCGTCCCGAACAGCGTAATAGAGACTGACTGCCTTGGCACGGAAAGAAGTCAGTCCTGCCGTGACTTCACGGGTATGGTGCAACACCTCATCAGAAGTGCAGTCGATAAATTCCGTGGGACTTAGATTTTCCATAATTCCCTCCCTCCTCCCTGGGGGACGTTGTTGACTTCGATGAATTATCGTCCTCGTCGACGCATGCTCTTCGATATCGCCGAGGTGGTGACACCCACTCTTCTAGCGATATCAGCCAGGGGAACACCGTACTTTTCCAGCAGAACCATGGTGATCTGTCGCCGCATCCTGGAAACTGCAGGTCTCCGACTGCCTGACCGTAATTCTTCAATATTGATTCCCTCGTCACGGCAGCTTTCTTCTATGTATCGTTCAATTTTTTCGATGCGGTACTTTGCCTCAAATTGTTTCCTCAGTAGGGCATCTGCCTCTTGGGCAATGTCATTCACAAAATCCCCACTCCCAAAAATTCGCTCATCCGATCGTTCTGTGAGACCGAGTCTGCGCATGGAAACGACTTCCGACCAGCCTCCCCGTGAGCGGATCAGGCCACCTCCTGCCGGTTCCGATCTCCGGCCCTCACCGAGCGCCTCTTCGACATACCTGCGATAGGCCCGCCTCGCTTCTTTTTCTCTTGGACCAAACCATTTTAAAACATAGTTACGATCCTGCCAGTCATTCCTGACGTTACCCATCACGACAGCATGTCCGCACCATTGATATCGATCCAGACCACTCATATTCTTTACCAAACCGGCCTGAAGCGGGTTCAAATGAATATATCGAATCAATTCCCTGAAATAGGTGTTTTCTTCGCAGACAATTGATTTGTAACGATTCTGAAACAGATGCCCGTGTCTCGAATGCCGTTGATTATACGATATGGCATATCCTGTTAGAAACCGTCTCATGAATTCGGGAAGACCGCTCGTTCCGCTTCGCAGAAAAAAGTGCGCATGATTCGACATCAAAGCCCATGCGTAAATCCGGGTTCCAGTCTTAGAAGCCAAATCTCCTAAACGAGATACAAAGTTTTCCCGGTCAGAATCGTCATCGACAATGTTTCTTTTTTCTATACCTCTGACAATAATGTGATGCAACGTGCCCGGAGCGTCCAGGCGTGCCCGTCGTGACATGGTTACCTCTATTCCCGCCGATTTTAAGTATGGTTATAATGCGCCGTGGTGAACAACGTCCACAACGTTCACTTGGGTCAATGAAGTCAACAACATCCCTCCAAGTCGCGCTCTATCCTAGAAACCACCCGAAAACCGCCGCTACGAAAATTGCGGGAAGCAGATTTCCCACGGGAAGTCGCCGGATTCCCATGATGTCGAAGCCTATGGCGAGGATAAGAGCTCCCCCCGTAGCCCGTATGGCATCGATGACAGCAACGGTCATTAAGGGTTCAAGAGAAGACGCCGTAAGCGCTATGCCTCCCTGGTAAATAAAGAGGGGCAGAACGGAAAGACCGACTCCGGGTCCGAGGGTTGATGCCAGGGCGATTGAGGCGAACCCGTCGAGCATTGCCTTGAGATGCAGCGTTGAGGGATCTCCGAGTCCGCTCTGAATTGATCCAAGCACGGCCATTGCGCCCACGCAGAAGAGCAGGCTCGCCGTGATGAAACCATCGACGAGAGTATGTCCCGATGACCTCTGATGGGGATTTCTTTTAGAAACAGCCGGGACCGGGAGGCGCCCCGCTCTTTCCTGCATCCAGTGACCGGCACGCTCTAGTGCCGCCTCGATGCCGATGGCCTCTCCGGCAAGGGCGCCCAGGACCAGGCTGCCTACGAGTACGAGAGGGGCATAGCCGCCCATGGATGATCCGGTCAGGTCCGCGATCCCGTCGATGGCCATCATTGCCCCGATGACTGTTGTGGCAAGTCCGATGCCGGTGAACGCCGTTGAACGCATGCGGTCGGGAATGATCCCACCGAACAGCAGGCCGATGAACGTTCCCGCCAAAACTGCGATTACATTGATGATGACGCCGCTCATGTCGTCCTTTGTCCCGGGCCGTCGAAATGTGACTGGAGTTGGATTGACGGGTCCTTTCACCGGTTCCGGGTCAGGCCGTCGCTGTTCTCCAGATCCCGTTTCGGCATACGATCCGGGAAGGTTCACTGGGCCGGATCGGTAGTTTGTAAGCGTCGATGCTATATTCGGGATCGAAAGGCAGTTTTACACCAAAGCCCCCGTCCTCCGTTTCGAAGGCCTGGGGCAGGATGGGAAGAATAGTATGCCTGCTGACAGCCTGGAGCAACTCGTCTGTTGTCTTGAACGCTTTGAGTTCCTCAACCGTTTTCAGGGTGGGGGGCATAAGTACGATTCGGCTGGCCCCATGGTCGGACAGGGCCTGGGCGGGAGTCATCCAGGCAGAGGCAGTGAGTTCGTTCCCGTCATGGCTGGGGTGTTGTCCCGCCGGCAGGCGGGCTATGAAAAAACGTGTATCGAACCGTTTCGGTTCGACCTCCGGGGTCATCCAGTGCGCGTAGGGCAGCAGGAGACTTGGAAGGAAGCGGATATTTTCCCGACCGGCAATATCCAGGAGGGTTATCTCTTCCCGGTGCAGGGCATCCCGATAGGCGGTAAAACGCCTATTACATTCAACATCTCGGAAATCAAGAATACTTCCCGATGAGTCAGCGGCCAGCAGGACACCGGCCTCCTCGAACATTTCCCTGATGGCCGCCAGGTGAAGTCCCCTGGCGATGGATTCGGGCAAGGCCGGCTCCTGCAGCCGGTGGGACAGGTTTTCCCGCCCTGTTCCCTTGATGTGGCGTCTGAGCGCGGGATGGCAATCTTCACCATCCAGACGGCCCCCGGGGAAGACAAAGGCACCGCTCATGAAAGCCTGGCTGTGATGACGGCGCATGAAAAAAATCTCACAGGAGCCGTCGTCCCGATCCCGGGTCAGTATGACGGTCGCGGCATTTCGCAGTGCGGGTAGGGTACTCATTACACTTTCTTTCCGCCCCCGGCTTCAGGGGACAGATGCCCGATTCTCGTCGTCCACAGGCAGAGAACATCATGAAAAGAGAATGCCTCAGGAACTGTCATGTCAGCCTGAACCTGATTTCACAAAGTTTCCCACAGCTACGCCATGCCCGGCGGCCCTGTACTCCAGTGTCTTTCTGGTTGCATCGAGAGTCCTGTCGCTGCATTTCGTGTGAGTCTTTATGCCTGACATAACCACTCCTTCCCGGGCTTCATCGGTCACCGGGATGTACGCGCAACGGGGCATTGTGATGAACGTCCATAACTTCGCATGTTTTTCAAAAAAGTCAATTGCCGCCTTCATATCATTTGTTCTGTGTACCGTCAGTTTCACCGAATATGTGCCCAACCGTCATCATTGTGTAACCTTTGCCTGCTCTGTTCTCCTCAAAATTCAGGAACAAACGGAGGCTGTAAAAATGTCACATATTTTGAAACCTCTCGTCCGCCCGCAATGTGCAGGAACAGGTTTCAATGACACGCGCGCCGTCGGGGCTGTTCGAACCTCTGATTGAGCCCTTTGTTTTTTACTCGCCGTCAAGGCCGGATCTGCACCGGAACCGGATTCTTGATAGGGTCTCGGCTGATAATGCCTCCAGGGCATCCCGTACAGTCGATATTCACATCCGCCGCTTCGGTCCCGAATCGAGCAGAATCCGTCAACATCAGCTGTACATTCACTGTCCGCGGAATGGGTCACAGGTTCAGCGAATGGATCAAGGCCGGCATGCGGCGGCATCCTCCCCTGCCACGGGGGTTACTTCCTGGCTTCTATTGTGGTATAGTTGTCTGCATAAAGCCGGTGCTGCTCGACGCGGAAAAGAAAACACTGACAGGAGCATATATCATGCTTGGCAGATACGTGCGTAATGCGATCGTCACCGAGGCGACCTCCGGTATAGGTGAAGCGACGGCCCGAAGGTTCATCGCCGCCGGTTTTGGAGTTGTCGGTAACGGCCGTAATGCTGAAAGGCTGGTTGAGCTGGAGAACGAACTCGGTGATGCGTTTTGCGGAGTAGCCGGTGACGCCGGCGAAGATACTGTGTTGGAGCGGCTCTTCATGCGGCGGTTAGTGGCCTGAAGGATTCATTGTCAAGTAGAACAGGAAGGTGATGACCCACATGAAGATATCGGACTGGCTGGATGAACAGGAGGCGCGGAATGTGGATGTGTCTCACATAGAATTGCCTGAAGACATGTCCTATGATCAGATTCCCGACGAGACGATATTTTTTAACGAGATCAATCGTTGCGGAGTTCTCTGCTCCAAGGATCATCCCTTTTCCACGGTCGAGCGTTTTGGACACTGGTATTGTGCCAGGGGGCGGGACAGGGATGCCGACGGCATTCATTCATCAAAAAAAGAGTGGAGACTCTTTACGAAAGACAGGGAGTTGGCTCTTGGGGTGGCGAAAGAACGGTTACGATAAAGCTGCCGGTGGTACGTCATGCCATCCGATACTGAAGAGATCCGTACCGTACTTTGAATCATAACACTGGGAAAGGCCTTATTGCACAACATGACGGCATTACGTAGGAACACAAAACGTGTCTGCTTCTCATAGCTTCCGGAAGACCCGCTGAAAACCGGAGTGTAACGACACTATAACGCGGGGCGGTGCGGGCAGGCTGCATTGTGTTTCCTGTGAGGAGACGATCTATGGAAGCGAATAAAAGAATCGTGGAACGACTGCTTGCCGAGACGGGAACAACAGTCAATGGTTCAAATCCCTGGGATATCCAGGTTCATGATGACCGTTTTTACAGTCGTGTTCTGAGGGATGCCAGTCTGGGACTCGGCGAATCCTACATGGAAGGCTGGTGGGACTGCCCCCGTATCGACGAGCTTATCTGCCGGATACTTGCGGGAAACCTGGAAGAAAAGGTCAAAAAAAATCTCAAAATCCTGTTGCTGTACCTGCGAGCCCGTATGTTCAATCTCCAGACCCGGTCACGGGCGGGCATCATCGCCCGGCGTCACTATGATCTTGATAACGAGTTCTTTCTTTCCTTCCTGGATTCTTACGACCAGTACAGTTGTGGCTACTTCGAGGGAACGGACGATCTCGAAGAAGCCCAGCAGAAGAAGATGGATCTCCTTTGCCGGAAGTTGGACCTCAAGAGCAGTGATCATGTCCTGGATATCGGGTGCGGCTGGGGCGGTTTTGCCCGATACGCCGCCGAACACTACGGGTGCACCGTCACGGCGGTCAATATTTCCGAGGAGCAGATCCGCTACGCCAGGGAACAATGCGCGGGTCTGCCCGTGAAGGTGATCAGCCAGGACTATCGGAGCATGCGCGGTTCCTATGACAAAATTGTGTCAGTCGGCATGATCGAGCATGTGGGGCAGAAAAACTACCGGACCTTTATGAGAGTGGCTGACCGCTGCCTGAAGGAGGGAGGTATCTTTCTACTTCACACCATAGGAGGGAACCAGTCGCGCATCAACTGTGACCTCTGGATCAATCGGTACATTTTCCCGAACGGCATGCTGCCGAGTGTGGCCCAGCTCGGAAGAGTCGCCGAAGGACGGTTTGTTGTCGAGGATATTCACAACCTGGGCACCAACTATGAAAAAACCCTTCTGAAGTGGAACGACCGGTTTCAGAAGAGTTGGCCCAGGTTTGCCTCCAGGTTTGACGAAACTTTCAAGAGGATGTGGGAATACTATCTCCTCAGTTGTGCGGGCGCTTTTCGGGCCCGGAGCATCCAGGTGTGGCAGATTGTGCTGACCAAGCCTGGTATCGGACAGCAGTACCGTCCGGTCCGGTAGCACCTGCATCGGGGACGCTTCATCAAAGACAGATTGAACAGGATGAATTTACGGGAGGATCCGTGAACCACCGTAGATGATGGCTTCGTAAAAAGCGCTCCAGCCCGCCAGAGACGCCTTGTACGAAGCCGTCAGTCATAACGACGGCATGGTTTCTTCTTGCGGACAATCCGTCCTGTTTATCGTCCCCGGTTGCATCGCCGGTAATCTCGTTCACCCGCCTGCCATCAGTTCAAATCCCCGCCGCGCAGCTCCCCAGAGAGCAACCTTTTCATCGAGGATGATGATCACGGGTATTGTAGCCAGCAGAGGGGCCAGGCGCCCCTTGCTCAAAAACGCATCCATAAAGGGGCCTTCCTCGAGACTGTCTGCTATCCTGGGAATGATCCCTCCACCGAGGTAGAGTCCTCCCGTGGGAATAAGGGTCAGGGCGAGGTTGCCTGCCTGAGCGCCGAGTATGGAGAGGAACATGTGCAATGTTTCTCTACAGATGTCCGGCGGGTGTACATCGTGGACAGCGGTTGTCAGGATCAGTGCCGTCATGTCCTCGGCACCGGCGCGTTTTTCGGCGAGCCGCTCCGGTTCGACGCAGTAGCCTTCGTCTTTCAGAAACTCATAGATAGCGGGAATGGCGCTGCCGGAACAGACACGCTCCCAGCTTACGCGGTCGAACCGCCTCAGAAGATATGCAAGCAAGGCCCTCTCACGTTCGTTTCCGGGTGCGAAATCCCCATGTCCCCCTTCTGAAGGGTGTGTACGGTACCGGCTTCCGTCCCAGGTCATGAAAGCCTGGCCGAGACCCGTTCCGGGCGCCAGTATGGCCCGGGTGCCGTGAGGCTTGATCGCGCCGGTTGAAGAGATTTTTTTGAGGTCATTTTTTGTGAGAACATCGATGCCGAAGGCGATGGCCTCCAGGTCATTGAGCACCACAAGCCGCGGCAGGGACAGTTTGGAGGCCAGGCTGTCTCTATCAATGACCCAGGGAAGATTGGTCAGCCGTATCCGGGATTCCCCTACGGGGCCGGCGACACCGAAGACCCCGCCGGCCACCGTCACCTGCGTGGAGGGAAGAAAGTCGGCACAGACCTCCTCGAGGCTCGCGTAGTCGGTGCTCCTGTACGTTGCTTCATGAAGGGGGGTCCGGAAACCTTTGTCCCAGGAGAAAATTCCCAGTCTTGTATTGGTTCCGCCGATATCACCGGCAAAAAGCAGCATTACTCCACACGCTCCCGTACATAAGATTCCATGTTTCGGGTCCGCTCCTTTCCTTCTTCAATGGTTTCCTCCACGCGGTAGAATTCAAGAAGGCCGATGTGATCGAGACGCGGCATTATTACAAGGAGCTTTTTACAAAATCATCACGTTCGATGGTTCGGGCTGCATTGTACGATGACATCATACATGGAGGGCGATATGGGATTCGAACCCATGGCCTTTGGCTCCGGAGGCCAACGCTCTATCCATCTGAGCTAATCGCCCTTTTGCGAACAGTCTTGGAGACGACCTTTAGATACTACGTCTTTTCGCGAGATTCAATACTTTTATTGCCCCGGGACATAGCGTTTCGGCAGGGGAAGTTCCGACAATATGCTCATCACATGGGCACTCCTGTTCATGCTGCAGAAATGGAGTCCCGCCACACCGTTCAGCAACAGATCCTCGCTCTGTCGAATGGTGAATTCGATACCGTATTTTTCAGCCTCCTCGGGCCTGTCAATGACGCCCATGAGGCTTTCATAATAGGATACCGGAATCCGTGCGTTGCTGAGTTCGGTTATCTTGGGAAGTTGTTTCGCGTTGAATATGGGGAAGAGGCCGGGAATAACGGGAACCCGGATACCCCGCCGCGCCGCCCGATCACGGAATCGGTAGAAGACTTCGTTTTCAAAAAATATCTGGGTGACTATGAACTCCCCGCCGGCATCCACCTTTTTCCTGAGATAATCCAGGTCCGCCTCGGCAGAGACCGCTTCGATGTGAACCTCGGGATATCCGGCGACGCCGATCGAAAAATCGCCTTCGGATCTGATAAATTCAACCAGCTCATTCGCATGGCTGAAGCCACCCTCGGTTGTGACGAAGGTCTTGTCATCACCCGGAGGATCTCCTCGCAGGGCCATGATGTTTTCGATATTGTTGCGCTTGAACTGTCTCAGAATGTCCGCGATGTCCGCGGCGGTAGCCTGAACGCAGGTTAGGTGAGCCAGCGTTTCGACCTTCATCTCGTTTTTGATTTTTGAAGCGATCTGTATTGTTGTATCGCGGGTTCCACCGCCTGCCCCGTAGGTTACAGAAATGAAATCGGGCGACCAGACGAGCAGTTCTTCAATGGTGCGGTACAGGCCGCTGACATTACCGTCCCGTTTCGGCGGGAACACTTCAAAGGAGAGGCTGAAAGTGTTCCGGTTCAGGATATCCTTAATTTTCATCGTGTTCCTCTCTCACAGGAATCAAAGGAACCAGCAAATGTCATCCTGCGGGGGAATTGTCAAATTGTTTTTCAGATTCTATTGTGATATCGATATGAAACTGGTACCATGCACTCTCAAAAACAGGTAGAAAGCGGATGAAAAAAAATACCCTTTCATTGTGTGCGGCGGTCATGATCTGTTTTTCTCTGTCCCCGACCCCTGTTTTTGCACTCAGCGACATTATCAACGTCCGGCACTGGACAGCTCCCGACAACACCAGAATTGTCATCGACACCGGTTCAGAGGCTCGTTATGACGTCCAGGAGAAGGATCAGAAACTTGTCATAGACATTTTTCATTCGGAGCTGCTGCCCGATGTCGCCCTTGAATACCCTCTCAATGTGCCTGCCGTCAAGGGAATTCAGGTCGTTCCCCTGCCGGGAGACACCACCCGCGTTGAGGTGGCCCTCGGGGAGCAGGTTGTTGCGAAGGTCTTCACGCTCGGTCAAATCCTTGACAAGCCCCACCGGATTGTAATTGACGTCAGAATCCCCGAAGTGGAACAGAGGGAAGCCGATGAACGGATACGAATCGCCGACCTCGAAGCTAAAAGGATCGTTGTCATCGATCCCGGGCATGGTGGAGAAGATCCCGGTGCCATAGGGCGTCTTGGAACGCGTGAAAAAGACATCGTTCTCATGATTGCCCGGGAGCTGCGGACGATGCTTGCGGAACGCGGGTACCAGGTGTTTCTGACCCGCGACGGCGACTATTTCGTTTCCCTGGAACAGAGGGGCAGGATTGCCCGCCAGTACAATGCCGATCTTTTCATCAGCATCCATGCCGACGCGGCGCCGGTTCGATCGGCCCGGGGATCATCGGTGTACTGCCTCTCGACCATAGGCGCGAGCAACGAAGCGGCGCGGCTCCTCGCGGCGAGCCAGAATCTTTCCGACATTCTTGGCGGTGATCCCGGTACCGGAGGCAACGATGAAGCGGATCCCATCATCCTGAACATGCTGCAGACGGAATCTCTCAACCAGTCCCGTTCCTTCGGTTCCATAGCCCTTGCGAACCTCAAGCGGGCAAACGATCTCAAGTTCGCGACCGTCCAGGGAGCGCCTTTCCGCGTCCTCAAGCTTCCAGACATAACATCAGTTCTGGTCGAAACGGCTTACCTGTCGAATTACCAGGAAGAACTCCTGCTTAAAAACACGGAGTTCCGAAAAGATATCGCCTGGGCCATAGCCGCTTCCGTCACGGAATACCTGCCTAACCAGGTATCCGCTGAATTCAGGGAGCGTGACGTCCGGTACCGTCCCCAGTCCCCCTCCATCGTTCTCGCGCGGGAGGAAATCACATACACAGTCAGAAAAGGGGACCGGCTGGAGCGGATAGCGGTCGATCACGGGACCACCGTGCGGACGCTTATGGAAATGAACAACATTCGTTCCCGCGACCGTATATACGTGGGCCAGCAGCTGAACATTCCCGGCGGGGGCTTAGCCGACGTTCCGGAACCGACTCCAGCGGTCTATACCGTGGAGGCGGGTGACACCCTGGAACGGGTGGCCAGGCGGTATGGTGTGTCCATGACGGATCTGGCAAGGATGAACAGCATCCGTTCGCATGACCTCATCTATGTCGGTCAGCGTCTCACTCTTAAGAGCGCCGCCTCGTCATCCACGGCATCCGCCGCTCCGGACCGTCCATCGACCCATGTCGTTGCCCGGGGTGACACACTGGAGCAGATATCACGCCGTTATGGCGTTTCCATGGGTGAGTTGATGCGTTTCAACAATATTCGTTCCCGTGACCGCATTTTCGTCGGTCAGCGTCTCACTCTTAAGAGCGCCGCCTCGTCGTCCAGGGCATCCGCCTCTCCGGACCGTCCATCGACCCATGTTATTGCCCGGGGCGATACGCTGGAGCGGATATCGCACCGCTACAGCGTGGCCGTGGATGACCTGGTTCACGCAAACAACCTCAAGTCACGAAACCATATCCAGGCAGGGCAGAAAATTATCATCCCCGCCGCAAGCGATAAAAACACCGGAAGCGTCCGAAAGCCTGAACAGCTCTACACCGTCAGCCGGGGAGACACGCTCGGGACCATCGCGAGACGGTTTGGCACCAGTATAGAAACGCTGATGGCTGCCAACAGTCTTGAATCTCGTGACCGGATATTCGCGGGGCAACAAATTACAATCCCGAGATGATCATCGCTGTCGGCCTTTTTTTCAGGAGACGCGGGATTGGGGTGATCACCGCCAAAATACCGGGGCAGTCACCGGTGTTGATGATTACTGTTCACCGATACATGCTCTGCCGAAGGCTTCGAAAGAAAAGGTGCCGCATGGTAGTTGAAATAATGAGAATCCTGCCTCAAGCCCTGTCGGAGCTGTATCAGGATCGGCGGTTGGAGCCGGCTGCAGGAGGGGACTAAAGACCTGTGAAAAACTATCGATTTTGTGATCTTGACTTCAAGCAGCCCCTGCGGGAGAATCGGTGATCTAGGAGCCGTGGCGGCGGACAACCTCCGCTGGTGGCTGCGGCGGGAGCGGCGGCCATACTGAAGGCGAAACTGGACGATCCCGGGTCCGATATCAGAGAATTCTTCGGCTACTTCCGGAATCAGGCTGGAACGGGGAATCAGGACGGTCGGGAAATCTGAAAAAGAGGACGCTGCTATGAACGAAATGCTTACGACCAAAGAACTGTCAGAGATGCTTCGGCTCAATGAAAAGAAGGTGTACCAGCTCGTTCGCGACGGTAATGTTCCGCGGGTGCGCATAGCCGGCAAATGGCTCTTTCCTCGTAATCACATAACGCGGTGGATCGACGAAAACGTTGAGCGTGAACGGGATATTTCCATTGCCGGCAGCGACGATGTTCTCCTGTCGAGGCTGCTCGCCAGGTACTCCCGGGAAAATCTCCCCGAAGCACTGGCCTTCTATGCCCCCGTAGGAAGCATCGCCGGTATTCATGCCCTGGTGCAGGGCAAGTGCCAAGCCTGCTGCGCGCACATCCTGGACCTGGAAACGGGTGAATACAACATCCCCTACGTCAAGCGCCACCTGGGCGACCATCACCTGAGCGTCATTGCGCTCTGGCGCAGGAAGCAGGGTCTTATCGTCAAGGCGGGCAATCCCAAGGGTATAAAGGGCATCAGGGACCTGGCAGCGGAAGATGTCCGCTTCGTCGGTCGGAATAAAGAATCGGGAACCGCGGTGCTTTTTGAATATCTCGTTCGACAAGAGGGACTCAACGACAATAACCGTCCCCGGAATACGGGTACTGTCGACAGCCACATGGAAACGGCCATGACGGTCTTTTTTGAAGAGGCCGACTGTGGTCTCGGCATTGAGTATGTGACACACCCCCTGGGTCTCGAATTCATTCCCCTCAAGGACGAGCGGTTTGATCTTGTCATTCCCGGAGAGCTGGTGGCGACGGCGCCCATGAAGCGTTTCATCGAATTTCTCGAGCCGTCATCCCTGTCGAAGCTGACACGGAACATTCCCGGATACGATGTGCGGGAGGCCGGGAAAATCATATATTCTCAGTAATCCAACGCATGCCGTGAGGTGCGATGCCTCTTTGCCTGGCCTGTGGCGGGAGTTTATCCGTACCTGAACTTCATGATCACCACGTACAGGGCCAGGGACAGACCGACAATCGTTGCGGCCTCCATATGCTAGAGAAACCTCTTCAGGTCATTGTGTTCCAGGTGGTCCACCACCTTCCTCACGTCCTGGGATTTCCCGCGCTTCAACACCAGGATAGCGTCATCCTGTTCTACGACCACGATATCCTCCACCCCGACGAGGGCGATCAGTTTTCCCCTTCCCAGGACAAGCGCGTTGTTTGTGTCGACGGCCACGACGGTCCCCCGAAGCACATTTCCCCGTTCATCTTTCGGCGCCAGTTCGGCCAGGGCGTCCCAGCTTCCCAGATCGTTCCAGCCGAAATCCCCGGTGACGATCAGAACGTTCGGTGTTTTTTCCATGACACCGTAGTCGATGGATACGGGGCTGATCCGTTCGTAAGCGGCTCGAATAGCAGCGGCTTCGCCGTCTGTGCCCAAGGTGGGTTCCAGAGCCAGGAGCTCGCCGTACAAGTCGGGAAGGTTCCCGGCGATGGCATCCATGATGACCGGTATCGTCCAGACGAAGATACCGCTGTTCCAGTAAAAAGTCCCTTTTTCGAGAAACGAGCGGGCAGTCTCTGCATCGGGTTTTTCCCTGAAGGCGGCGACCCGGTAAATATCAGCGTCCGTGGAGAGGGCTGCCGGTTCACCGCGCTCGATGTAGCCGAAGCCCGTTTCCGGCAAGCTCGGTCTGATACCGATGGTCACCAGGGAGGGCTCCGCCGCCGCCGCCGCCGCCGCCCGGGTGATCACGCCCCGGAACGCGTCTTCATTGGTCACCGCGTGGTCCGCGGGAAGCACGACCATGATCCCCCGGGGATTCTTTTTCCTGATGAAAAGGGCGGCCAGCCCGATGCAGGGAGCCGTGTTTCTGCCCAAGGGTTCAGCAATGATATTTTCAGCCGGCAGTTCAGGAAGGTGCCGGCAGGTTTCCTCCCGGCAGACCTCGCCGGTAACAACGATGATATGTTCCGGGGGGATCAGGGGGAGAATCCGGTCAACTGTTTGTTGCAACAGAGATTTCTCGCCCGTTATGGCCAGGAACTGTTTGGGTCGTGTCTCTCTGCTGGCGGGCCAGAAACGGGTTCCCCGTCCCCCCGCCATGATAACTGCGTGCAGCATGGGCCTTGTTCCTCACGAGCCGTCGTTTTTTGACGGGACTTCCCCTCTCTCCGTGGTGAAGGGTATGGTGACTTCATAAACACCGGACTTGACAACGGCGTGCATGGGGTACCGGGATTTTTCAAAGACCTTGAGCATAGGCTTGTTTTCCGTCAGCACATCGGCCTTGAAGCCCCTTATGCCTTGCTTGATTGCCGTGTTGATGAGCAAGTCCAGCAGATAGGCGGCAATCCCCATGCCGACATACTGTTCATCGACAACGATGGCCATTTCGGCATAGGAACTGTTCTGCAGATGGGCATAGCGTCCCTCGGCAATGATACGCTCCACTCCTTCTTCCACGATAATGCCCACGATGGACATGACATCGCGGTAATCGATATTGACATATTCCTGCATCTGCATATGGGGCATCGTTTTCAGGGGTGTGAAGTACCGGTAATAGACGGACTGGTCGGAGAACCGATAAAACAGCTTGCGCATGTCATCTTCGTCGGAAGGTTTTATGGGACGGAACCATACGGAAAGTCTGTCTTTGAAGGTGTGGCGGAAGGAGATTTCATGGGGGTAACAGTGGCCCGACTCCGTCAGGTAAATCTGATCCCTGTACAATATGTTGGCCTCCTTCGCCGCTTCCACCAGGCTTTGCCGGTCATCGGGGTGGGCTATGTCGATCAGCGCGAGGGCCCGTTCCCGCTGGGTCCGCCCGCGCATGGAGGCGATTCCGAATTCGGTGATGACAAGATCCAGTGATTCCTGGTTTGTAAACTGGTTGGGATATTCCTTTGCCGACAGGATGATATTAGGAGTACCGAACCGGTTGCGGCTCGGAAGGGCGAATATGGCACGTCCGCCCGGGGAAAGGGCAACACCCATGAACACTGAGTGTACTTCGCCGGGATCCAGGGTCACGTTCTGTTTTCCCACCTGCAGGGCTACGATGCCCGTCAGGTCGATTTTCCGCGCCGGCAGGATCTTGACGTATTTCTCGAGACTGCCCATGATAAGAGGGTCCATTATCGTGTCCACACCCTGGAATTCAATGGTGGGGTTCCCGTCAAGCCATCGATACAACTCCTTCGTGCCCTGGGCATAAGAGATGACACTCTTGTTTGTGAAAAACCGTTTTCCTCTGTTTGACACGGCACCGCTTTCGATAAGCTCCATGAGGGCATCCGTCATGATGAGGGAGTGAATGGACAGGTCTTTCTTCCGTGACAGCGGTTCCACGAGGGCTTCGAAAAGGGGGCCGAAGGTGTAGCCGATGCAGCTTCCGTCCTCCACCATGGAGGCAACGTTCAGGGCAAGGTCTCTATACACTTCCGTGACAGGCCAGCGGGGGAAGTACAGAGGCGGTTCCGTGGCTTCAATCAGGTAGTCGAATGTGTCTATGTGAACAAAGGTGTTCCCCATGGTGTAGGGAATGTCCCGACTGATTTCCCCGACAACCAGAGTCGACCGCTCCATGGCCTGACGGGAGGCATCGGCGACGGCGCCGAGACTTACGTACCCGCGCTTGTCCGGAGGGGTGATCTGGACGAAAGTGGCATTCACATCAATAATCCCCGCGCTGATCAGGCGGGGGACCCGGGACGATATCGTGGGAATATAATCGACCCGCCCCTGGCGGATGGCATCGCTTGCAACGTAGCCCGAAAAAAAGGTTTTCAGGCGATACTTGTAATCCTGGTCCTGGTCCCGGGGGAGTGCGTCTCCCAAGCTTATCAACTGTATTAATTCGAGATCCCTGAGGTTTCTCGCCTTTGAGCTCAGTATGGCCTTGATGAGGGTCCGCGGCTCCGCCGCGCCGGTTCCCAGGAATATTTTCATCCCCGGATCGATGTTATCAATAATTTTTTCGGGAGAAACCACGGCGTTTCTCCAAGTGTCAATGGAAATTTCAGGCATGGCTCCATACCCCGGCCCTACGCAAACCCTTGTACGATATCAGGAATCATTACTGACGGCTTCGTACAATGAGTACCGGATGTTTGATTGCGTTCCGGCCTTCGTCACTGTGTCGTACCTCACAGCACGCCTCATTCCTCAGGATGTGGGCGCCGTTCCTCAAGGAGCTTTTTGCACGTTCATCACCACTGTAAGTATTGCAGCTTCAAGTTGCAAGAAAAAAGGAAAGACAGTATCCCCGAAGTCGTCGTTCTTGACACAGAAAGGTTCTTGGCGTAGACTGCCCCAACAAAAAACAGGATTCAGAATGTGGGGAGGAGCATCCTATGGACCTTATCGGAATACCCGTCGACCGTATCAGGGCAGGGGATCAAGCCAGGATTCAGAAAACCATAACCGATGCGGATATCATCCTTTTTGCCGGTGTGTCCACGGACCAGAACCCCGCGCACATTAATGAGGAATACGCCAAAACGACCATGTTCAAGAAAAGAATCGCCCATGGCGCCTTGAGTTCGAGCCTGGTCTCGGCGGTCCTCGGAATGAAGCTTCCGGGTGCGGGAACCATTTACATCAGTCAGTTCTCAAAGTTTACGGCACCCGTCTATATAGGCGACACCATCACGGCCGTTGTGGAGGCGAAGGAAGTCATAACCGAAAAAAATCGCGTGATCTTTCGAACCTGGTGCGAAAATCAGAATGGAACAATGGTGATGGATGGAGAAGCGGTGGTCATGCCACCAAGGCCTGAAAAACACTAGAGTAAGGAAAGAAGGGGAGCCTCGCTCCCTTTCTTTTTTCTTCCAACCCGATACAGGCGGTCCGAAGCAGTAATCTCCCCTGAATACATGATGTGAGAACACAGGAGCAGGTGTATGGGAACAGGAAATATCAGCCGACAGGGAGCGACTTTTCAACAATGGATACAGGACGGTGCCGACTACAGTGTCGATACCGCCCAGCGGTTTGCCATCTTCATGGATATCCTCAGAAAGCGGGGCAACGGTTACATTGACCACTTGCGGAGCGGCCAGCCTCCCGTCCTGGCGTTCAATTACGAGATCATTCTTGACGGGCGCCACTTTGAGAGACCCGTCAATCACGCCCTGGTCCGTATCGTGGATCGGGGAGAAAGAAAAGACATTCGAACCGATGACATGAAACGGCGCTGCAAACCCCCGAAGCGACCTGCCTTGAGAAAGAGGCCCATCGTCGTTATCGATCCCAGAGCCGGCCATGGCCCGGGAATAGGCGGGTCCAGCATGGACTCGAAAGTAGGCAAGGCCCTGGATAACGGGTTTACGGTTTACTTTGTACTGTTCTATACGAACCCGATGCCGGGGCAGACATTGGCAGACGTGGAGCACGCCATGGTGAGGTTTATCGAGGAGATCATGAGACTGCACCCTCATGATGACAGTCCGATCATCATCGGCAACTGTCAAGCCGGATGGGCGGCGGCGCTGCTCTGCGCCGACAGGCCGGACATCACCGGTCCCCTGGTCCTGAACGGCGCTCCCCTTTCGTACTGGGCGGGCGTCGAGGGGGCAAATCCGATGCGCTATCGGGGAGGTCTCCTGGGCGGTGCCTGGTTGACTGCACTGTTAAGCGACCTTGGGCATGGCATCTTTGACGGTGCCAACCTGGTGTACAATTTCGAATCCTTGAACCCGGCGAACACCCTCTGGGCCAAACAATACTACCTCTACGCCAATGTTGACACAGAGGAAGAGCGGTACCTGGAATTCGAAAAATGGTGGGGTGGTTTTTTCAATCTTTCCGATGAGGAAATTCATTTTATCGTGAGCAACCTTTTTGTGGGCAATAAACTGGAGCGGGGAAGGCTGGAGCTCCGCCCCGGCAAAACCATCGACATACGGAACATAGAAAGCCCCATCGTGGTATTTGCCTCCTGGGGCGACAATATTACACCGCCTCAACAGGCCCTCAACTGGATTCCACGCGTTTACGGTTCAGTGGAAGAACTCAAAAAGGCGGGCCAGGTCATAGTGTACATTATCCACGAAAACATCGGCCACTTGGGCATTTTTGTCTCAAAAAGTGTGGCGAAAAAAGAACATCGCAATATAATCGGCCATTTTGATATGATCGATTATCTTCCGCCCGGGCTCTACGAAATGGTGATCGACGGTGACCCCGAAACGGGAGAATTCGCAGCTCGCTTCGAAGAACGTACCATGGCGGACATTACATCCATGGCCGACGATGGGGAAAGTGAAAAAAGCTTCGAGTTTGTCCATGCTGTTTCGGACTGGAACGAGTCCATGTACGGGGTGTTTTTGAGGCCGTGGATCAAGATGGGGACGACGGAGTTGACGGGGGAACTGATGCGGTGGATGCACCCTCTGCGCCTTCAGAGAGTCATGATATCTGACATGAACCCCTCACTGAAACCCCTGAAGCACATCGCCGACCTGGCCCGCAGACACAGAAAACCTCTCAACGGGGGAAATCCTTTTCTCGAAATGGAGAAACGCTTTTCCGAGTATATGGCGGGCATCCTCAATCTCTACCGCGATGCCCGTGACCGCTACCAGGAGCTGACGTTCCGGATGGTCTACGAAAACGATCTGTTGAAGACGTTCTTCAGACCTGCCGAAGACGTGGGGTCTCAAGCGGGGGGGATGACCGTCGAAGAACCGGACATTTCGGCAGTAAAGCCCCTTCCCGAACCGGAAGAGGGAGGCTATGGAGAGGGGCTGATCCGCGCGATTGCCGCCATGGTTCGATCGACACCTACCATCAGCCGCCGTCACTACGGAATAGCTTTGGATATAGCGCAGACGCACAAAGTCTTGCAGAAGCTGCATCCTCGTGATTTCAGGCGCATGATTCGGGTCCAGGCGAGATTACTGGAGATTGATGAAGGCCGGGCGATAGCGGCGCTGGCGAAGCTTATCCGGAGCGAGGAGGAACGGCGGGATGCCATGGGGATCGTCAGGCGGGTGGCTCTCGCAGACGGTGTGTACACGTACCGTGAAAAGGAAATGCTTGAAAAAATTTCTTACGCTTTGGAAATCGATAAACAGCCGGGGAAATCTTCTTCAAACGTCTTCCCGGTACGGTGAGGAGTCCGCAAACTCCGGTGGGTTTCCAGGACGGGGGATATAACGCCCCTTCTGCCATCGTAGAACACAAACCGGGCACATCCATTTGCTGCTCCTCCTGCGGTCCCGGCAGTTGACAGCACTTCTTTGCAATGTTAATCTGCAGATAAAGAGAGTCAGCACTTCAGGGACCACAGCGAAAGAGGTGTGGGATGGATGATCGTCGGCAGGATAGTTCTGACGGCCCGGCCCTCGCGGAGGCTTGGCTGAAAACAGGCAGTGACATGATGTCCACGTTTATAAAGATGGTGAGTGCCGTGCCTTCATCCGGCCTGGAGTCGGGGAAGAAGGGCCGGTCTGTCGAATCGTGGGAGGCGGCCATGAAAACATGGCAGTCGCTGCAGGCGCTCATGAGTGAACCCGAAACGGCCAATGCTGTTTTAAAGGGAACCGCCATGATGCCCGACATACTCATGAAGATTGCCGAAACAACGTGGGACGCCTGCTTCGAAATGCAAAAAAAAGCCATCGAACGGGCCGGAACCATCGGGCAACGGGTGGAAGCCTACCAGCTTGAATCCGTAGATCAGGATTTCTTCAAGGCCCTCAAAGATATTTATGAAGAGGAGTTGAGACAATTTCTGCAGGTTCCCCAGCTGGGCCTGACCAGATTCTATCAGGAACGGGCAAACCAGTTTCTCGACAAAGTGAATCTGATGAACATGGTCGCCATTGAGTTCCTGTCGCTCCTCTTTCTGCCCTTCGAACAATCTTTCAAAGTCATGCAGCAACGTCTGGACGAACTGGCCGGAGATGGAAAGCTTCCCGAGGAAACCCGGGAATACTACACCATGTTTATCAGGATTCTCGAAGGTCACTTCATGACGCTTCTCAAGTCCCCGGAATACACCAGGACCCTGGAGACTCTTTTGAGTAATCTGTCGGAATACATCATATCCCGAAACGAGGTGTTGCAGGATATGCTCCAGTCCATGCCCATACCGACCTACAGGGAAATGGATGAATTGTACAAAGAACTCTACCTGATGAAGAAAAAGGTCAGGGAACTGGAAAGTCGGCTTGAGAAAGGATCGCGATGATTCGACTGACGTGAAAGGAGGCCGGATCAATGACACAGCCAAAGATACCCCTTGATCTCATCCTGGACAAGTTGTCTGAAGATGCTGAAAAAACACAGGAGCGGGTTGCGCGGGCCTCGGAGGTTCTTCTTGGTCCCCTGTCGTCGAATATTGCCGAGACTCCCTATGAGGTGGTCTATGAAGAAGACAGGGTCAAACTCAAGCACTACCTGCTCGAAGGCGAACAGCAGCTCAGAGTGCCGCTGCTGGTTGTCTACGCGCTTATCAACCGAGAGACCATGCTGGACCTTCAGCCCGACCGGAGTGTGGTGAAGACCTTTCTCAATGAGGGAATCGATCTGTACATGATCGATTGGGGCTATCCTACCCGTAAAGACCGGTTCCTTACGATCGATGACCATGTGAACGGCTATATGAACAACGTGGTCGACCTGATCCGCAAACGGCACGATCTTGAAAAAATAAACCTCATGGGCATCTGCATGGGGGGCACCTTTTGCGTCATTTACTCGGCCCTGTATCCCGAAAAAATCAAGAACCTCATCACCACCGTTACCCCGACCAATTTCGACACCGACACGGGCCTCCTCCATGTATGGATGAAAAACATCGATGTGGACCGGTTCGTGGACAGCTACGGCAATATTCCCGCAGACCTGATGAATTTAGGGTTTCTCCTGATGAACCCGCCTCGGCTCATGATTGACAAATACGTTGGTTTTTTTGAGAACATGGACAACAAAGCCTTCGTGGAGAACTTTGTTCGTATGGAGAAGTGGATTTTTGACAGTCCCGATGTTCCCGGTGAAACATTCAGGCAGTTTATAAAAGACGGTTATCAAAAGAATCTGCTGATCCAGAGCAGGATGGAGGTCGGCGGGCGCAGGGTTGACCTGAAGAATCTTACCATGCCGATCCTCAATTTTTATGGCCTTTACGATCACCTGGTTCCGCCCGCGGCCTGTGACATGCTGATTCATAAGACCGGCAGTACCGACGCAACGAACATCGCACTCGATACAGGCCACATAGGTATATATGTCAGTTCGAAAAGTCAGAGGGAGTTCGCGCCCAGGATCGCCCAGTGGCTCAAAGAACGGGACGAACCGAAACGGTCTCGAAACAAGAAAGGTGCCCCGGAGGGAAAAGCGCCCGGGAAGAAGTCCGGAGGAACCGGGTGGAAGTCCGGGGGGGAAGGGGTTTCCCCGGCCGGAAAAATGGCGGCCGGAACAACCGTCTCTGAACAGGAAGAGTTACAAAGGGCTGTGGGGGAAAAACCATGAGCGATCAAAACGACTATTTCAAAACGATAACGAGAGTTTCGCGGGTCTTTGGAAGTACCATGAAGCGAGACGAAATTCTGAATCTGATAGTGCGCAGTGCGGCAGAGACAATGGAGGGCAAGGCGGCCGCCCTGTTTCTGCTCGACGAGAACAGGGGAACCTATGTTCTCGCGGCCAGCACCGGGCTTTCCAAAGGCTATGTGCATTCGGATATCAGCCATATCAGGAAGATAATGCCGGAGCTCACGGGAAAGGGCTTTATCTATTACCGTGATGCCGCCACGGATCCCGGATCGAGTGACAACAACCGGGAGCATAAGAAACGGGAAGGCATCGTCTCCCTTCTTGTTGTACCAGTGATGGTCCGGGGGGAAATGATCGGTACCCTTGCCTTGTACACGGCGGAGCCTCGGGAGTTCACCGATCGAGAAATCGCGTTCCTGACCGTTCTCGCGGAGCATGGAGGCATGGCAATAGAAACTGCCCGTCTGATTCAGAAACTCAGGGACAACAACCGGATTTTCATCGAGCTCGCGGCGGATATCAACGCGAGCCTGGACCTGAAGGACATTCTGCAGGCGCTGACGAGCAATGTAGCCGAGGCCCTCGGCGTCAAGGCGGCAAGCATCCGCCTTCTCGATGAACAGCGAAAGCATCTGACCCTTGTCGCCAGCCACGGCCTCAGCGATACGTATCTGAACAAGGGACCCGTTTCGGCGGAGAAAAGCATCGCCCAGGCCCTTTCGGGTAAATCGGTGGTCATTAAAGACGCTTCCCGGAACGAGGGCGTGCAGTACAGGGAGGCGAAGAAAAAAGAAGGTATTGTTTCTATCCTCTGTGTTCCCATCAGGGCAAAGGACGAGGTCATCGGTGTCCTTCGTCTATACAGCAGTATTTTGAAGGACTTTACGGAGGACGAGATAATGCACGTAACGGCCCTGGCATCCCAGGGGGGGCTGGCGATCCAGAATGCTGTCCTGTATCTGATGCTACAGAGCGACATGAAGGAGCTGAAGGAGGAAACCTGGAGACACCGCAGCTGGTTCTGACCTGGTTTCCTGTCCGGTGGATTTATAAGAAGGTACCGGAGGACGCAACATCCTGCATTACAGCCGGATGCCGTGTCGGGGCGCATCCTTCGTTACTGTAACGTACTTCGAAGTACGTCTCATCCTTCATGATTTGCCCGTCCTGCCGCGGGCTTTTTCACAAAGCGATCGCGTTCGACAGGTATGGAGACTTTCTACGAGCTCGTCCTATCTGCTTCTTGATTTTTTTGTTTCTTTCCGGACGAAGGCCTGACCCATGGTCTTCATCATTTTCTGGAACTCAAGGGTCTGCTTCTCGAGCAGGTTCTTGAGTTCCCGGGTTGCTTCTTCCGGTGTCCGGCCGCTCGTGTCGATGATGTTCTTAAGGCGCCCGATGATCTTTTCCTGATCGGCGATTGTAGCCTTCAGAGCGTCGCATTCCCGTTGAAGGGCTTCCATGTCGTCCCGGGGCACCACGTTAAAGAGTGATAGATATTCCCGAAGGGACTGTTGGTAGGAACGGGACGCCTTTTCGAAGAGTTTCAGGTATTCGGGACCGTCTTTTTCCAGCTTGTCGAGGCCGTAGGAGGTACGAAAAAGATCGATGAGACGGTCGGTACCCGCTCCTCCAGCCGTCCCGCTCATCCATCGGCTCAACTCTTCAAGCCGGCGCTGCCCCCGAGCGAGGTTGAGCAGAGACTGACCCCAGAATTCCAGAAATTGCGAGTCCATGAGACACCTCCTATGATACTCTTGAACGGTTACGGGAGTCGCCTTCTTCATCCAGGTCGAGCTGGAAACGGACCGGGCCGCGATAGGCACCGAAGCGCTTATGCAGAGCGAATTCAGACTTCGGGCGGGACCAGGACGTGGCAATGGCCCCGTGCCCCTTGGGGAAAACAGTGACTTCCGCATCAACAAAATCCAGCGGCGCAAGAGCGGCGTCCCTGTCAACAAGGTCATCCTTTTCGGCATAACAGATCAGCCACCGGACTCTCTTGTCCTGAATATCTTTGAAATTCAATTGATTGTCGAACATTGTCACCGGGAGATGCCGCATGCACTCAACCAGGGCAATGCTTCGGGTGCCGTATGAAGTCGTGAAGATAGACCAGCAGGCTCAACAGGTAAAGCTGGCCCGCCCGCATGGTTTCCAGAGTAGTTTCCGCGGTGTACTCACGTTCCGCCTTTTCAAGTTCAACCAGAGACGTAGCCGGTTTTCCCCAAGCGGAAGCGATGGTGCCGACCTGGGCGAGAAGACTCATTCAGTGACGGTTCAGCCTGCTCAAGGAGTCAAAAGTGGCCTGAGTCAACGTTTCGTTGACATCGGCCACTTTTTCCTGGCACTCCATAACAAGGCGATAAACGTGATCGTTGCCGGGCGGATAGATCATTGCTTCGACGCGGACCTCACGGTGCGTTCAACCTTTTTTGCCTTTTTCAGCGATGGTAAAAAATTCTTCCACCTTTCTGTAGCTTTCATCGACGGCTGCCTTGTAATCGGTCCACCCCTTCCTGTAGGCTTTGAGCCAGTCGTTGACGGCTTTCTTGCCTTCGGCGGGCAACATGGGGTTCTGATCCATCCAGGAACCCATCATCTTTTCCGTCTGATCCTGCAGAACAGTCATGGCGTCAAAGGTGTTGTCAAAGGCGGTCTTGTTGAACTGTATCATCTGTCGTGCAACGTTCTTTGGATCCATCATAGCGTCCTCCTTAGGTATGTTGTTTGCGGTTATTCGTCCCCTGTTTCCCGTGCCGTACAGTGTTTCTGCCGGGTTATGTATCTTCAGTCCTGCCGGCGGTCGCGAAATATTCCTTGACCTTTCCGTAGCTTTCATCAACATTTTGCTTGAAAATATCTCGGCCGCGCTTATAGGTTGCTATCCATTCTTTTACGGTGTCTTTGCCCTCCCTGGGGATCCAGGGCGACTGATCCAGGAAGAGACCGGCCATTTTCTCCGTCTGTTCCTGGAGAATGGTCAGGGCGTTGAAACTGTTATCAAAGGTCGCCTTGTAAAACTCGATCATTTGTCTGGCAAGCTTTGTCTGGTTCATACATTTGTTTCCTTTCGTCACGTTGTTTTGAATGTATGTTTTTGCAATACACCAGAGCCGCTTTCTTTGTCAAGCATTATTTATTGCAACGCAACATATTTTTCTGTTGTAATGTTTCCGGTAAAATTTTTTCTGATGTCAGTCTAAAGATCAAGTAATATAAGATATTATGCTATGTGTTCCCATCAATGAGTCACGTCAGCTCGCCACTTTGTTGTTGCAATGCGGTTGAGCATTGTGTATGAATAGTGATTAATAGAGAAAGATGCGAAGTGAGTCCCATGAACAATAATACGCTGAATCTGAAGAAATACACCAACCGGCGCCTTTACGACACGGAGAAGAGCGCCTATGTGAAACTTGATGACGTTATGGAAGCCATACGACAAGGACGACGTATTGCCGTTGCCGATGCCAAGACCGGGGAGGATGTGACCGCTTTTATCCTGACGCAGATCATACTGGAACAATCTCGAAGGAGAAACAGCCTCTTGCCGGTGTCCCTGCTGCATCTCATCGTTCAGTACGGGGAGACGGTCTTGAGCGAGTTTTTTGAGAGCTATCTTGAGCAGACTATAAAAAACTATCTCAATTACAGGGCCGCCGCTGATGAGCAGTTTCGCGCATGGTTGCGGCTTGGAATGGATCTGTCGGCCCTGACGGAGAAATCCATGGCGACTCTGCCCGTTTTTCAGCCTCGCTTCAATCCCTTCAGGGAGAGTGAAACGGCGGAATCTTCCTCGTCCGAAAACGAAACGTGACCATGTTCTTGTATTCTTTCCTCCCGGAGGCGTGTCATAATCGAGTACTCTGCTGTAAGGGGACCAGTCTCCGGCTGAAGAGCCGCTCCCGTCCGCCCGGTGTAATTGAGCTCACACGCAATGTGTGCTAGATATCACCCTGTACGGCGTGAGTGCGGTCCGGTCATACTCGTGTGACGGAGGAGGCCCGCCGGCATAATCCAGAGGGTTTCTCGATCGAGGGAGGTGTGGTGAATATGAATATTGTTGTTGCCTACAGACATTCGAAGCAGTCGGAGAAAATGGTCGAAAAGGCCATCGAGCATGCACGAACCTTCAATGGAACCATATACCTCGTAACATCCCTCGAGGGAGGTTCGAAAGACAGCGCCGACACCGTTCATTCTGCGCGGGACGCCCTGGACCGGGCCAGGGAACGGATTGAAAAGGAAGGAATTCCATGCGAAGTAAGTCTTCTGGTGAGAGGTCTTTCGCCGGGAGAAGATATTGTGGAATATGCCAGACAGAAAAAAGCCGATGAGATCATTGTCGGTGTACAGAAGAAATCAAAGGTGGGGAAGTTCCTCATGGGATCGACGGCTCAACATGTCATTCTCAATGCCGGTTGCCCTGTCATAGCAATAAAGTTTTAAAATTCCGCCGGGTTCCGATAACTCCGTGGCCGGCCATGTCGGACGAAGATACGGCGGAACTGACAATGTATACATCGCAGCAGAAAAATCTCCGGAGGTTGGATGCACCATGTACTGGGAACCGGCAGTGGAAACCATGAATCCCCAAGCCCTGAAGGAGTTGCAGCTCGAAGGGTTGATACAGACCGTAAACAATGCCGCCGATTCGGTGTTCTACGGAAATTTCTTTAAACGTACGAACCTCGATCCGAAATCGATCCGGTCCCTTGACGACATTCAGAGATTACCGCTTACCACCAAGGATGACCTCAGGGAAGCCTGGCCCTATGGGCTCCTTGCCCTTTCGAAGGATGAACTGGTGAGAATGCATTCATCTTCGGGAACTACGGGTCGGGCAACGGTCATATTTCACACCGCCGGGGATCTCGAAGCCTGGACGAATCTTCTGGCACGGTCCATGTACATGGCAGGCATGAGAAAAACTGATGTATTTCAGAACATGATGACCTATGGCCTGTTCACGGGCGGTTTGGGATTTCACTATGGGTCCGAAAAAATCGGAGCCCTGACGATTCCCGCCGGTGCGGGGAACAGCAAACGGCAGATACAACTCATGAGAGACTTTGAAACAACCGTCATACATATCATTCCCAGCTATGCCCTGCATTTGTCTGAGATCTTTGAGGAAATGGACCTGGATCCTCGCAGGGACACCGGCCTCCGCATCGCCTTTCTGGGAGCGGAGCCCCATTCGGAAGAGACGAGGCAGAAAATAGAGGCGTTTTATGGCCTTACGGCATACAACTCCTACGGCCTGTCAGAAATGAACGGTCCCGGAGTAGCCTTCGAATGTCCCTGCCAAGAGGGCCTCCATGTCTGGGAAGATAATTTTTTTGTTGAAATCATCGATCCCGATACCTTGAAGCCTGTCGAGGACGACGTCGAGGGGGAACTGGTTCTGACCACACTGAAACGCACAGGCATGCCCATTCTCCGGTACCGGACGAAAGACCTGACCCGTTTCATACCAGGACCCTGTGGCTGTGGTAGAACACACCGTCGCATTGCAAGAATTACGGGGCGGACCGATGACATGATGATTCTGAAGGGCGTCAACATCTTTCCCATACAGATAGAGAAGAAACTGATGGAGATCGCCGGAGTGGGTAACGATTTCATGATTATTCTGGAGCGGGAAGGATATAATGACCGGATGATCGTTCGGGTCGAGGTGTTGAAAGAGTTTTTTTCAGGGGACCTCAAACAGCTGGAACAATTGAGAAAAAAGATTGCGGCAGAGCTGCAGAGTGACATTCTCATAACGCCCCGGGTCGAACTGGTGGAACCGGGCAGCCTGCCGAAAACAGAGGGCAAGGCCCTTCGCGTCATCGACAACAGAAAGGACTGAGTCTCATGGTTGCCTACCAGCTTTCTATCTTCGCTGAAAACAAACCCGGACGCCTGGCAAAGGTAACGTCACTCATGGCGGCCGGCAAGATAAACATTCGAGCCATTACCATCTCCAGTTCCGATGCTTTCGGTGTCATAAACATGCTGGTTGATGATCCCGACCGGGCTCATGCGATCCTGGCGGAAGCGGGATTGACGGTCAGCCTCAAGCCCGTGGTGGCCGTTGTTATACCGGACAAGCCCGGTGGACTGGACAAGCTGATTCAACTGCTGTCACGAGAAAACATAAATATTGAAAATGCATATGGATTTGTTTTGGAAAGCTGGGAAAAGGCTGTATTCGTCCTCGAAATCGATCAGATAGACACAACACTGGATATTCTGAAAGCGGAAAAGTTCGAGACCCTCGACAGGGATGCCTTGGCTGCTGTCGAACCGTTCCATTACATGAAATACTGACAGCTTCGTAAAATGGTACCGGAGGTATGCCTCCGGCACGAGAGCCGGAGGCTTGATGGCGCTCTCTCTTTCGTCACTGCGTCGTACCTCAAAGTACGTCTCTTTCCTCAGGATCTGCGCGTCGTGCCTTGAGGAGCCTTTTACAAAGCCGTCCTCTATCGGACGTTTTTCGACTTTGGCAAATACCGATGAATCCGTAAAATCATCCTGTGTAGTGACGAACGGTTATCCGCGCCTCCGAAGGAGAGCGCTGTCTCATGACAAGGGGGGTAGGGTATGACCCATGAAGATGCAGGAAATTACGCGGGGAAACACCCCAAGGGTTCCGAACCGGACCGAAGGGTGGCCGAGGTGCTTGAAGAGTTGGCCCGCGACGGCACGATTAGTTGCGCGAACGCCTTTAAGACGGCCGCCAGACTCAATAGGAACCCCGCCGATGTGGGGATGACGATTGATCTCCTGGAGTACCGTATTTCACGATGCCAACTGGGGCTCTTCGGGTACGGGTCCCGAAGGCGGATTGTCGAGCCCGCCGCTCAGGTGAGACCCGAGATGAAACAGGCCATCGAAGAAGCTCTTGAGGACGGCAGAATATCCTGCGCCGCCTGCTGGGAGGTCGCCCGGAGATTAGGCTGTGCCCGCATGGACGTGGCCTCGGCCTGCGAGGCTCTTGCAGTTAAAATCAGTGTATGCCAGTTGGGCTCCTTCTAATGGAAAGCTGAGACCTTTAAAACTATCGATTTCGTCATTTCGACCTCTCCCCCGTCGCTTCGAACGCATGTGAGAAGTCTAAAAGATCCCTCGCTTTGCCCGGGACAGGGATTTCTCGTCGCGATGCTCCTCGAAATGACAAAATTCAAAAGGTCTCCGCCCTCGTAAAAAGCGTCCCAGTCCGCCTCGGGCGGTCAGGTATCCTCGCCGCCCCTATCCCGATACATTGCCTCGATTTCCCGGCTGAACTTCTCCTCGATGACCCGCCGCTTCATCTTCATGCTCGGTGTCAACTCGCCGGTTTCGATCCGGAATGGCTCCGTCAGGATGGAGCAATATTTCACCTGTTCGTGACGGGGCACGCGGCGGTTCACCTCGTCCACCCGACTTCGTATGAGTGCCTGGATTTCCGGGGTGTTCACCAGCCCTTCCGGTGTAGATGCCGCGAGACCCATGGATTCAGCGAACTGGAAAAGTTTTTCGAAGTCGGGAACGATAAGAGCAGTGCAGTATTTTCTTCCGTCACCGATCAGAATGGCCTGATCGATACCGGGTTGGGCCGTCAGGGCCAGCTCGATGGGCTGAGGGGCTATGTTTTGCCCTCCCGACGTGACAAAGAGGTTCTTTTTCCTGTCAGTGATAGAGAGGAACCCATCATCGTCGAACCATCCGATATCACCCGTCCGGAACCACCCGTCTTCAGTGAAAGCCTGTCCTGTTTCATGGGGAAGGTTCCAGTATTCCTCGAATACCTGGGGACCCCGGGCGAGGATTTCCCCGTCATCCGCTATCCGCTCATCTGTTCCGATGACCGGGCGCCCCACCGTGCCGGGTTTTATACACAACATGGAACCGATACTCCTGCTGATAAAATAGAGCGTACAGATCCGGGAGAGACTGGCAAAGGGATTCCTGCCCTGTGACTGTCCCCTGACAAGGAGGTTGACAAGCCCATCAATGAGTCGGCCGCGCCAGGCCGTTGATTCTTTGAGAGAGCGGTCACTGAATTCCGGTTCGTTGAAATTCAGGACAGCGCAGGTTTCCGTGAGGCCGTACCCTTCGTTGAGCTGAACTCCCAGCGATCGAACGAAGTTGCAGACGTCTCCGGACAAACTGCCGCCGCCTGAAACGGCCAGGACAAGACGGTCCAGGCCGGCCCTTTTTCTGACGCTGTCGAAAACAAGCGCGTTGGCAATCCACAGCCGGAGCATTAACGCAAGAGAGGGCACTCTGCCTTCCGCCATTGCCCCGGTAAAATCCATACCCGCCGTGTTCGCCCATTTGAATATCGACTGTACCCGGGGCGACCGGCCCGCAACGTTTGAATGGACCCGATCGTAGAGTTTTTCGTACAAGCGGGGAACGCTGATGATGACATTGGGACGGATTTCCCGAATGGTTTCTCCCAGGGATTCGAAACGTTCGGTAAAGACAAGAATGTTTCCCTGGTAAAGTCCTCCAACGTGATAGTCGGACGTTCTCCCGTAGGCATGGCTCAGGGGGAGATGGACCAAGTGCGTCAGGGTGATTCCCCGTTCCCGCTGTCGCCGCATGAGGATGGAATTGGCGGCCTGCTTCATGTTGGCCATCCAGTGTTTCTGCTTCAGGACCACACCCTTGGGAGTTCCCGTTGTTCCCGATGTATAGATAATGGACGTGATATCATCGGGGTCAACACTGTCGATGCGGTCTTCCATCTCCTGTATGGATATTCCCTGTCGCCCCAGCTCCATCACTTCGTTGAAGGTCAACAGATTGCCGGGCCTGTCTCCATTCCAGGGCTCCATGACAATAATCGCCGGGAGGGGGGCTGTCTTCTCTTCCATTCTGAGGGCCATGGACGCCTTGTCGGCTGTTGAGGTGACGATAACCCGTGCTCCGCTGTCGGCCATCATCCATGCGAGTTCATCCTCCGTCAGTGTCGTGTGGAGGGGGACTTCGATGGCGCCCGCTCCCTGTATGGCCTGGTCGGCAATGATCCACCGGGGCCGGCTTTCAGACAACAGGGCAACACGGTCACCGGCCGCTACACCCAGCACGACCAGTCCCCGGGCGAAATCAATAACCTGGTCCCGTACAGTCTTCCAAGTCATGTGGTGATACTCGTCTGTGAGTACCCCGAGGTCATTGAAGCGGGAGGAAAGAAACCGTCGCGCATCGCCCAGGCGGAGGGCCCGGCGATGAAAAAGACCGCAGAGGGTATCCTTTTCAAAGACCATTCGTTCCATTGGTTTACATATCAGGAATGATAATCCTGTAAAAAATCGCAAAACGTCCGATGGCCGTCAGGCCCTGTTGCGGGCCGGTCATGCCCGGAAGGTCAGCCTGGTGCCACTCATGTTGAATATAAAACGATCCGGCATTTTCTGCTCCATGAACATGGTGGCCTTTCTGCCGGTGCAGTGACAGGGCACAACAAATTCGGGATTCAGGTTTATCAGTTCCTCCGTCGTCCTTTCAATGATGGCTTCAAAGAGAGGTCCCGTGAGGTGAAATCCTCCCATGACGGCGTGAACACTGTCGATACCGGTAACCTGTTTTGCGTGGATGACCGTATTCACAATACCTGCGTGGGCACATCCCGAAATGATGATGAGGCCCTTGTCCCTGAGATTGATGACAATGGCCGAATCGTCTTCGATGGGGTCCCATGCTTTTGTCCCGCCGGTGTCCCGATAGGCGATGGGGAATCCCTTTTCGAAATCCGTTTTTCTCGGAATCTCACCCAGAAACAGGACATGGTTTCCCGGAAGCGGTTGTGGCTCCGTTGTTTCAACGATCCTGATTCCCCGGTCCTCCAGGGGTTTTCGATCAAATCGGGGGAAATGCATGAGGAATCCGGGTAGAGGTTCGAGATAACGGAATGGAGTGAATACCCCGGGGTGACAGAAAAGCGGGATTCCGTTCCTGCCGGTCATGTCAGTGAGTTGTGCTATGCCCCCCGTGTGATCGCTGTGACCGTGAGAGAGGGCCATACTGTCAATCTCATGCAGCGGAGCTCCGAGAAGTTTCGCGTTGCAGGCCGCGCCGTCAGGGGAAAAGCCGAAATCAAAAAGCATGGTGCGCCATGTATCACCCGAACCTGTTCTCACCACGACCGAGAATCCGTGCTCGGCTCGTATTGAATTATTGATTTCACCATTTTTCAGAATTGACGCGCGTCGCACCATGGTTGAATTGTCTTGAAGGGCCATGTCGATATAGTTGTCCTGCAGGCAGAGAACCTCGACGGTGTCCACTGCTTCAATAGAGCGCGGGTCAGTCATTGCACTTCCTCTCTTTCACTTGTTTTTTGTGAAGGGAACGCCAGACTAGCGGTGCGGCCTGATCGCGATGTCTACGACCTCAAACCGTCTGAGTCCTCCCGGTGTTCTGACAGAAACCTCCTGTCCCACTTCCTTCCCGATCAGGGCTTTCCCAATGGGCGAGGTTACTGAAATTTTACCGTTGTTGACATCCGATTCATAAGGGCCCACGAGGACAAATTCGATGGTTTCTTTGCGCATCATGTCTTCCAGTGTGACCGTTGAGCCGAAGACGATCCGTTCGTTTGTCAGGTCCTTCACCTCGATGATGTGGGAACCGGCAAGCTTGTTCTCGATTTCCTGAATCTTTCCCTGGATAAAGGACTGCTCTGTCTTCGCCGCTTCATACTCCGCATTTTCAGAAATGTCTCCGTAGGATCGCGCCGCTTCGATGGCCCGGATATTTTCCGGAACCGCCACCCGTTTCAAGTGATCCAGGTCTTTTTTCAGCTTTTCAAATCCCGGTTTCGTGATCGGGACTTTCTGCATGATACCCCCTCCGGTACGTTCCTCTTCAGTACCGTGTCACGCTTTATTATTCCTTCGGGCATCGTGGTTCAGTGCTTAAGCGGCAGCTTCGTTCCGGAAGATTCGGCCTTACACGGCACTAGTCGGAAGACGCGGCTTTCTTTTTCTGCTTGAGCAGCGCTTTCGCAGCTTTTTTCTCAATCTTGCTTCGTTCCTTGGCAGCTTTGTCGTCTTTCAATGGTGTCGGCACTGCATCTGTTTTTTCCAGCGAACGTCCGTCCGTTCGAGCAGGAGTCGAAAGGGCGGTTTGACTCCCGGCGCGTTCGATCTTTTTCGTTTCCCGAGGAGGCTTCTGTTCTTTTCCCCTTGCTTTTTCTATGAGATGCTCCGCGAATTTTCTGCCGAACTGACCTATGAATCCGGCCACCAGGACCACCACCGCCCACGTTATAACATCAGCAACTGTAATAGAATCAATAAGTGATCGTATCTGATCCATAGAACGATGCATTCTCTTTTTTGACGACCTCGTACAACGTCGAGCAATGTCCTTTCTTAATGCCGTGCAGTACCTGATCCTTCAGAGCGGAACCCGTCGCGTGGAATGTCGGTTCCCGCTCGTGGGAACCATTCGGCGTGACAGGGTATTCGCACATTTCACCAGCCGATTCCCGCTCTTTCCGGCTATGTTTTCGTCGGCTTGAAACGACGTTCCATCAGGTCAGCGAGTGCCGGCACATCGTTGATGTCATAACAGAGGACAGGAACATCATCAAGATGCCTGTCGGTCGCTATCGCGATGAGCGTGTCGTCGTTCAGGCAGATGAGGCCGTGATGTGTCGCCGCCAGAGACACCTCGATCTTCGGGAAGGGGTTTTCCTTGAATCCTTCCACCAAGACAAAATCGGCATCGCGAATGAAGCGGTCTACCAGTTCCTGTATGTCGTAATCCCGGTTGCTGTCTTCAATGACGGCCACCGTGTGGGGAGAAGCGATTACCGTCGTCACGGCACCGGCACGCCTGTGGCGCCAACTGTCTTTGCCTTCGTGGTCGATTTCAAAGCCGTGGCGGTTGTGTTTGATCGTGGCGACCCGGTACCCTCTTTCGGCAAGAAGCGGTATCAGCCTTTCAATAAGAGTGGTCTTCCCCGAATTCGATTTTCCCACGATTGACAAAATGTACGGCATCGCCCGATTATCCCTGTCTCTGCCACAGAAGGTTTATAAAGTGAAGCCAGGGCCTCATTGCCGGAGTGCCGCCCCCTTCGGACACGACCCGTAAAATTGTCTCATTGTCCAGGCTGACCGAACCTCCAAGATGATTGACCGGAGTTCCCCGAAATGCGCCGGGGTACAGTGGCGTCGAGGGACCCAATACCGTCACATGCCGGGTACCGGTGAGTCGGTTAAGGATTGCTTCGACCGTGTCGTTGAGAATACTCGTGGCTGTGACAAGGGCCACTGTTGCTCCCTCCAGAGCCTCGTCCCGATCCCGGCCATTCCGGTAGCCGGGTCGGGCCGGGTCAAGCTCAACAATGGTAAGGGTCGCGCCCGTCTTCTCTATTTTTTTGACGAGAGGTCCGAAAAATCCCACCATGGCAACCCGGTCACGGGAAGAGAGGCCTGTCAGGTCGAGGGTGTCTCCGTCGGTGCCGGCCTGTGCTACGGAATGATCTGTATTGAGAACCGCGTTTGCCGTGGCGAGACCCAGGGCTTTTTCAAGGGAACTTCTTCCATCCACAAGGAGGTTCAGCAGGGTTGAAGCCCGACCGGCGGCGAGAGTTCCCGCCTTCTTGAATACAGAACACCCCGGACCGAGGTTGTGTCTCAGCATCGCCGCCAGTCCCAGTCGCTTTCCTTCCAGAAGGACGACAACATAGCCCAGACCGATGCGGACGTCTTCAATGGCCAGAGACGATGCCCTTTTGTACGCTTCTTCATGGATAGCTTTGCTGATTGAGCCGTATGTGATCATCATTTTCCACCTCTCATAGTATCTTACTTACCTAAGGGGAATCGCTCGGTCAAGGCATGATTGATGGCTTCGTAAAAAGTCCGGATGCTGCGTTGCGCTTCATCCTTCGTCACTGCGGCGTACCACTAAGTACGCCTCATTCCTCAGGATTTGTGCGCCTTGCCTGCGGAGCTTTTTACGAAGCCATCCTCAACCAGATGTTTTTCGACTTTTTACGGGACCGTCATGATTGACGGATTCGTAACATGGTACCGGAGGCATGTCTCCGGCACTATATCCGGATGCCGCGTTGCTTCCGTATGATGACCACTCATTTTTTTCTCAGGACGCACTAAATATAACCAAATATAACCCTTACTACCCAATACAAACCAATAATAACCATGTTGTCCGTTCTAAGCCTATGAAATAATTTACAATAATCCTTTCCCCCTATTGACAGGCGGAGCCTTTCAAGGCATACTGATCACCATGAAGGGCTTTTCAGGAATCGCCCTGCGATACGTCGGGTCATGTGTTTGAGTTAGGTATGTGAATTCAATAACGTGAACAGGATGGCTTCGTAAAAAGTTACCGGGCTATGACCTCCGGCACTATCGCCGGATGCTGTGTTGGGTTGCATCACTCGTCACTGCGGCGCACCGCATGTGTTACTCATTCTTCAGGATTTGCCCGTCTTGCCCGCAGATTTTTTTACAAAGCCATCGCATTTGATGGTTCCAGTGGCTGTTTACGAGACTATGACACTGCGCGAGCTCGTACAAAGTCGAAAACATCCGATGCTGCTAAACCTGTGAAAAGGACATGTGGCGAAGGGAGGTAACAAATGGAAAAGGATGAGAGGATACCGGAAGTGTTAGAAAGTGGGACGACTCGTCGTGGATTCCTGAAAGGAGCCGTTGCGGCAACCGGCGGGGTGGTTGCTCTTGCGACGGTAGCCACGGCAGTCCCCCGAACCGCGAAGGCACAGGCGGCACCGAGCCCTATGAGCCGCTACCTGTTCGCGGAACGTCAGAACTGCACGGGTTGCCGGGCTTGTGAGTATGCCTGTTCGACCTACCACTATGGCGTGACCCGCCCGGCTCTTTCCAGGGTGCACGTCTACAAACACAAGGGTATTGTCGATGTTCCCGTAATCTGCTGGCACTGTGATGATGCTCCCTGTATCGAGGCCTGTCCGATTTCCCCCAAGGCAATTCACAAAGACAAGGATACGAACGGAATCATTCTCAACGAGAATACCTGTCTTGGTTCACGGTGCCTCGAGTGCATAGACGCCTGTCCCGCCAACTATCTCCGCGTCAACCCCGATACGGGACAGCCGCTTTTCTGCGATCTATGCGGCGGTGACCCCCAGTGCGTCAAGGCCTGTCTTGCCCAATCGGGTAATCCGCAGGGGCCCTGCCTGTTGGGTAACAGGCTGGGATTCGGTGTCAACCAGGCATTCCGCAACGTAACACCCGAGGAAGCAGGGGAGGATTTGGTTAAACTCCTCTTCTATCCCAATACAGACGGCGGAAGGAGGTGACCACGATGGCGACACCAAACGGAGGATATTTCGGAAAAGTACTCGAGATTGATCTTACGAAACAGACATCGAAAGTGCGTCCCCTGTCTGACGAAACAGCCCGGAAGTTCATGGGTGGTTGCGGTTTGGGCGCTTACTACATTGCCTCGGAGTATAAAGCGGGGAAAGATCCGCTGGCGGAAGACGCGTTCATTTTCATCGGCACCGGTCCGCTGAACGGTACCTTCTGTGTGGCGACCCGGACCAGCTTCGTGAACATAAACCCCCATAACGGCCTTCTCAGCCACGCCGAAGTCGGGGCCCACTTCGGAAACGAGATCAAATGGGCCGGATGGGACGGCATCTACATCACGGGCCGGTCGGCCCAGCCCGTGTGGCTCTATATTCAGGATGACAAGGTCCAGTTCCGGGACGCGTCGAAGATATGGGGTAAGGATACCTACGAAACAGAAGAGACAATGAAACATGACGTTTGCAATCCCTACGCCAGAACGGCCGTTATCGGACCGGCCGGCGAAAACGGGGTTCCCTATTCCTGTGTCATCATCGAGCGCTTCAGGGCCGCGGCGAGAACAGGCACGGGTATGGTTATGGGTAACAAGAAGCTGAAGGGAATCGCGATGAGCGGCACAAAAGCCGTTCCGGTGGTTGACAACGCCAAATTTCTGCCCGCGGCCGTGGCGGTGAAGCAATTCGCCACGCAACGAGAGGCCTGGCAGGGTATAAAGCGCTGGGGCTCAGCCGGTCTCCTGGAGTTGAAACACTGGGTTGACGGATCACTGATTACAAAAAACTTCCAGACCACCTGGTGGCCGGATATTTATAACATCGGCGGCGAGGAGGCAAACCGAACCTTCTGGAAGCGCCACGCGGCTTGTAACAACTGTCCGGTACACTGCATGAAATACGGTGTCATCCGGGAAGAGGGCAAGTACTACGGGTTGGTGGCGGAAGGCCCCGAGTACGAGACGGGCGGTCTTCTGGGAAGCAACCTGGGCATGAGGGAGTTTGCCCCCATGATGGGCCTCATTGAAGCGGCTGACGCCTACGGTCTCGATGCCATCTCGCTTGGCGGTGTTCTAGCCTTTACTACGGAATGTGTCGAGAAAGGTGTTCTGAAAGCGGCCGACCTTGACGGCATCAACGTGAAGTGGGGTGACGGCGATGCCTACATGGAACTTATCAAGAAAATAACAAAACAGGAAGGAAGGGCGGGCAAGCTTCTTGCCAAGGGCGTTGCCGGGATGTCGAGAGAAATCGGCAAGGGATCGGAAGCATGGGCCGTTGTCACCAAGGGTAAGGAGTTCGCTGCCCACGATCCCCGGGGCGACAAGTCCCGCGGCTACAGCTATGCCATGGGCACCTGCGGCGGGGACCACCATGAGGGGACGAGCCCCGGTGGGTTGGGACTGATGGCCATGTTCAATTCCCTTGTCATGTGTTCCTTCGTGGGGCTGACTCACGGAGCGGAAATTCCGGCCTCCCACGTGGCCATGCTCAACCCTCTCTGCGGGTGGAACATGACCGATGACGAATACTGGGCCATATCAAAGCGGATCATGACAATCGAACGCTGCATCCAGGTACGGGAAGGCATCAGCTCCAAGGACGACATGCTTCCCGCCCGGTTGCGGAAAGAACCGCTTCCGGAAGGTCCGAAGAAGGGTGCCGTTTGGACCGACGAGGACACCAGGAAGATGCACGATTCTGTCTATGCCCACTTCGGCTGGGATGATAAGGGTGTCCCCACGGAGAAGGCCCTCAAGAACTACGGGCTTGACTTCATGATCGACGATGTCAAGGAAGCCCGGAAAAAATATACACTGTAAAAACTGCATCCCCGGCAGGGCAGGTTTACATGCCTGCCCTGTTCAAGGGGTCAGGTTTTTTTTTGTCTTTTTCATGTTCATGGCTCCTGGAGCATGGTATACTCCTCTATTCTGCGAGGCCCTGCGCCTTTGACAGGGAAATCAAGAGTGACAAAAAAGAAGACCTGACCTCATCGGAGTTGAAGAAATGTCCAAGAAGTGGTCGCGCCGGGACGCCCTGTATATTCTGGGCGCCGGTGTCGCCTCGGGTGTTGTTTTCTCGGGCTTCGGAATTACCGGAGCCCGGGCTGTTCCCCGCCCCCCGGGATCACTTGTTGAGGAAGAGTTCCTCAAGTTCTGTGCCCGCTGTCATCAGTGCATCGAGGCTTGTCCCGTGAATGCCCTCCACCCGGCGGGATTCAGTGACGGTATGGTGAACTGGGGAACACCGGTCCTGGATTTCAAAAAATGCATTTTCTGTATGGAATGCATCCGTATCTGTCCCACTAACGCCATCCAGAAAATTCCTGAGGAAGAAATCGATATCGGCAACGCCCGTATCAACCGCGAGACCTGCCTCCCGTGGTCGGGGCAGAGGCGGTGCAACAACTGCTTGAGGGCCTGTCGGTACAACGCCATAGAAATGGTGGACGGTAACCCTGTCGTCATTGAGGAGAACTGCAACGGTTGTGCCCGGTGCGAGGCACGATGTCCCACGGACCCCAAGTCCATCGTCATCTTCTACGAAAAGTACACGCGCTCTGAACAGCCCGGGAAGCGTGTGACTGTAAAGCTTGAAAACCGTACGGAACCCCTCCGGTTCCCTCCGCCGGACTTCAAAACCTGGTTCGTGGAGAGAATCAGGCAGTTGGCACGATATCACGGATTGATCGACTGACGGCGGTCCGATCGCCCCGAAGTGCATTCCCGCGAGGATCCTGTAAGAGGCTATTGTTCATGACGGAAAGTGGATCACATAAACCTGTTCTGGTCGTCGGTGGCGGTGTTGCGGGGCTTATCGCCGCCCTGGACCTTGCCGCCCTGGGCCGGGAGGTGGAGCTTGTTGACAGCGCCCCCCGACTTGGCGGCCAGGTGGCAAAGCTGGACAAGATTTATCCCGGTGATCATTGTGCATTCTGCCCTCTCTGGACGGAGATTAAACGTGTTGAGGAGAATGAGAATATTCGAATCTACCTCACATCGAACGTTACCACCATCAATCCGGAGCCGGAGGGGTACACCGTCACCATAACCGGTGAGCCCGGCTGGATCGACGAATCGCTCTGTGTCTTCTGCGGCCGATGCAGAGACATCTGCCCGGAACAGGCTATCCGTCCTCTCTGGGAGCATGCCAGCCCACCCTCTTTTTTTATCGACAAGACACAGTGCACACAATGCGGCACATGCCCAGCCGTCTGTCCGACTGATGCCATAGATACCAGGCGGCCCTCCGTCTACGTGGTGCTGTCCGTGGCCGACATAGTCTGGGCCACGGGATTCCGGGAGGCCGACTTGACACCGCTGGCTGAATTCGGCTACGGAAGCCATCGGGACATAATGACCTCCCTGGAGTTTGAGAAATGGACAGCCGAGTCAGGCCCCAACCAGGGCCGTATCCTGCGCCGTTCCGACAAGCAGCCGCCCCGTTCCATCGCTTTCATACAGTGCGCGGGAGCCCGGGACCTCCGTCTGCTTCCCTACTGTTCCGGCGTCTGCTGTATGCACGCGCTGAAGCAGGCCCAGTGGGTCAAGCGGCGATCCCCGGAGATCGACTGCACCATTTTCTATACCGACCTGCGTACTATTGGACGTGATTACTACGACTACGGCCTGAAAAGCCTTCACATGGCCACCGGCGTGAATCTCGTCAGGGCCCGGCCCGGCTTCATCCGGCCTATGCCTGACGGCTCCGCCCTTGCCCTGAACTATGAAGACACGGAAGCACAGAAGATCCGCCTGGAGCGGTTCGACCTGGTAGTACTGAATGGAAATCTGCGGCCGTCACTGGTTCCATCGAGTCCGGGAGCGCCTGCACCGGTCGCCCTGGACGGTGACGGCTTCGTAGACCGGGCAGGGGATGATGTCTCGCGTTTCGCCTGCGGCTTCAGCCGCGAGCCGGCCGATATCGCCGAGGCTGTTCTTCATGCCTCTTCGTCGGTTATGCAGTGTGTAACGCGTGAAAAAGGCAGGGGATAAAGCGATGAAACAAAGCACCGTTTTTCTCTGCACCTGCTACGATGAAATCGATCGGGTCGTCGATTGCGAGGCACTGCGCACCCGTCTCTTGAAGGATCCTCGTGTAGCCTCGGTGACCGTCGACGAAGCACTCTGCCGAGAGGGCCGCATGACCGGCCTTGCCGAGTCAATGAACAAGCACGACGAATCCGTTCTGGTTGCCGCCTGTTCGCCCCTGGCGCGTGGTGACAGGCTCCTTCAGGATCTGGCTAAAGAAGGTATTCCCGCCTCCCGGGTACAACTCGTCGATCTCCGTGAAGGCTGTTCCTGGATACATGCGAACGATGGTCCGGAGGCAGAGAAAAAGGCGGTGGACCTCCTTGAGATGGGCTTGATTTCCCTGCACAACAAAGAGGCCTCCGCCGACGTGACCGTGAAGCCGGCCGGCCGAGTCCTCGTGATCGGTGCCGGTCCTGCCGGTCTCGCCGCCGCCGCCGCTCTGGCCCGATGCGGTATCGCCGTTACCATCCTGGAGCGGGGCGCTGAGCCGGGGGGAACCCTTGGCCTCATTTCAAAAATCTATCCCGACGACATCACCCCGGCGGAAAGACTCGGTCCTTTGCGGGAGGCCATCGAGGCACATCCCGATTCTACCCTCCGCCCGCGGGCAAACATTGTTTCCGTCTCGGGTTACGCAGGCAACTTCAGAGTCCGCTACACCTCCGGCGACAGGGAATACAAGGAAACCTTCGGTGCTGTCATACTCGCCACGGGCGGGCGGATCTTTCTGCCCAAAGGCCACTACCGCTACGGCGAACTCAAAAAGGTCATAACCCAGATGGAGTTGGAAGGCCGTTTCAAGAAGAACTTGGTGGAGGGCAAGAAAGCCGTCTTCATCCAGTGTGTCGGTGCCCGCTGCGACGAGCGCCCCTACTGTGCCACTACCTGTTGTCCCGCCAGCATCAAAAACGCCATGCGGATCATTGAGGAGGAAGAGGGCCAGGCATGGATTCTCCACCGGGATATCATGACGCCGGGTAACGTCCTGGAGTCGTACTACCGCCGCTCCATGGCCATGGGTGTCCAGTTCATCCGGTTTTCCCCGGAAGATCCGCCGAAGGTTAAGGGCATCGATACGGTGGAATCCGTGGAGGTCCGGGACAGCATCAGCGGCGTGACCCGGACGATTCCGGCGGATCTTGTGGTTCTCAGCACGCCCCTTGTGGCCGGGGTTGACACGCCTGTCCTGGCAGTCCACTTTGGTCTTCAACTCGACAGCTACGGTTTCTTTCGAGAGATCTACCCGCTCCATCCTGTGGAGACCCGTATCGACGGTGTCTTCATCTGCGGTTCCGCCCGCTGGCCTGTTTCATCGGAGCAGGCTGCCCTCCAGGGTGAAGCGGCAGCGATGAAGGCGGTGGGCCTCCTGGCCGGGAAAACCCTGGCGGCCTCGGAGTTGAGCCGCGTCCCGGGCCCGAAACTCGGTCACGCCAGGGCGGACAACGATTCCTGCTCCGGCTGCGGCAACTGCGCTGCCGTCTGCCCCTTCGATGCCATACGGCTGCAGCGGCGCCGGGATGGGGGAACTTTCAGAATGGTGAGCAGGGTGAACAAGTTCCGGTGCAAGGCTTGCGGCAGCTGCCTGTCCGTCTGCCCCAACGGGACCATGCAGATACCGGAGGCAAGCACCCGTTCCATCTTCGGCATGATAGAAAAAGCTTTTTCATGAACGAGGACCGACTGAACCGATGACGAAGACAGGCACTCCTGAAATTCCGATTGAAACGACCCGACCCGCAGTCGACGCCCGCCTATTGGTCTTCGCCTGCAAGTGGTGTGGTCTTATCGGCGCTGACGGCGCCGGACGGAAGCGCATCGCTCTGCCCCCGAATTTCAGGGTTATTCCTGTGGAATGTGCCGCTTCAGTGGAGCCCGACGCGGTAATACGGGCCTTTGCCGACGGCATCGACGGTGTCGTCGTCATGGGGTGCCACCTGGGTGGTTGCCGGTTCAACGACGCGAATCATACGGCCGTCAAACGGCTTGAGCTCCTCCGCGAACTTCTTGATGGTACGGGAATCGGTCGGGACAGGCTTCTGGTTTCCTTCGGAACGGCCCATGAGGACCACCAGTTCGCCGGTATCATACAGGATTTCACGGCTCTGATCAAAACAAAGAAGCCCCTTTCACCCTGGATACCCTTCAGAGCTGGAGCTGTGAAGGAGTATAGATAAGCGGGACGCCATGGTTAACGAAGCACGGGAAAAACTGAAAAAAATTCTCATGGACGGGGAAGCGCAGGCCGTATTCGGCCTCATGCAGGGCCCGGCCGGCGTCATCGTGCCCCATGTCTTTACCGTCTCCGCCGCTCTGGACTCCCTCGTGCTGGATCCGAAGTGGCCCCTGGCGAAACCGGCCATGGAAATCCTCCGGACCGCTCCCGAGGGATGGCGGCTTGCCGTGCTCTGTCGTGGCTGCGATGAGCGGGCGCTCTTTGAACTCATCAAGAGAAACCAGGTCGATGCGGAGGCCCTCATCATCGTCGGCATCGCCTGCAGCGAAGAACAGGCCCGGGTCTGCCTCTGCGACCGTCCCGTTCCGTCGAAGCTCGACGTCGGCAATGCCGTTCCGGGGGTGGACCCCTTTCAGGACGATATCGTGCGGGCGTTGCTCGAGGGAGACAGTCACGAACGCATGAAACACTGGGCCGGGGTGCTGAGGCGCTGCGTCAAGTGTTACGGCTGCCGAAACTCCTGTCCCATCTGCGTCTGTGACCCCTGCAAACTGGAGGGTGAGCCTTGGGTGCGGCGAGGGATGATCCCCACAGAGATACTTTCCTTCCACCTCATACGAGCCTTTCACCTCTCCGACACCTGCGTGGCCTGCGGAGCCTGCCAGGAAGCCTGCCCCGCGGGCATTCCTCTGGTGGCACTCCAGCACTCCATGCGAAAGGCCCTGAAGGAAACCTACGGATATGAACCGGGGCTTGATGCCTCGGAACGATCGCCCATTCTGGCAGACTTCATCACGGCGCCCGAGAAAGAGCGGGCCCTGCCTGAATGGATCAACACGATACGAGATTAAAATGGACGTACGATTTACACGAACAATCTGTCCCTACTGCGGAACCGGATGCGGCGTGCTGCTGAAGACGGTCGACGGCCGGGTCGTGGACACGCTACCGGACCGTCGGAACGTTGTGAGCCGGGGACAGCTCTGCATCAAGGGCTGGTCGGCCCACGAATTCGTCTACCACCCCGAGCGGCTGACCCATCCCCTGGTGAAGAAGGGTGATTCCTTCCAGGAGATATCCTGGGGAGATGCCATCGCCATCGCCGCGGGCACACTCCGAGAGATCGCCGATACCCATGGCGGCGACGCCATCGGAGGGCTCTCGTCGGCCAAGTGTACCAACGAAGAGAATTATCTCTTCCAGAAACTTATTCGGGCAGGGTTTCAGACCAACAACGTGGATCATTGCGCCCGGCTCTGACACGCTCCGACGACTGTAGGTCTGGTCCAGACCTTCGGAAGCGGAGCGATGACAAACTCGATCGCCGACCTTGCCGGAGCGGAGTGCGTCTTCATCATCGGTTCCAATGCCGCGGAAAGTCATCCCATCATTATGGGGCAGATCTACAAGGCCATGGACGCGGGAGCCACCGTCATAGTGGTCGACCCTCGAAGAACAGCCGTTGCGGACAATGCAGATATGCACCTCTCCCCCGAGCCCGGTACGGACATCCCTCTCATCGCGGGCATGATGCGCCACATTGTTGATTCGGGGCTTCACAAGGAGGATTTCATCCAAAGCAGAGTGGAGGGTTTCGACGCGCTTCTTGAGTTCCTGGAGGATTGGCCTGTCGAGGAGGCAGCGCGACACACGGGCATAAAGCCGCAGATCATTCGGCAGGTTGCCGAAATCTATGCCGGGGCAAGGGAAGCGGCCATCGTCTATTGCATGGGAATCACCCAGCACGTTTGCGGCTCCGACAACGTGGCGGCTCTTTGTGATCTGGCAATGCTCTGCGGCCACGTGGGCACCGAACATTCCGGCGTCTACCCGTTACGGGGGCAGAACAACGTCCAAGGTGCCTGCGACATGGGTAGCCTGCCCAATGTCTATCCCGGCTACCAGTCCGTGGCCGATGCGGCCGTGAAGCAGAAATTCGAGGCGGCCTGGGGGCGGTCCCTCTCGGACACACCGGGCCTTACCCTGATGGAGATGATCAATGGAGCCGGCAGGGAGGTCCGTGGTCTCTACATTATGGGCGAGAACCCGGCCCTTTCGGACCCCGATGTGACCCAGGTCATCGAGGCGCTCCAACGCTTTGACTTCCTCATCGTGCAGGACATCTTTATGACCGAGACGGCCCGCTTTGCCGACCTTGTCCTTCCGGCTTGCAGCTTTGCCGAGAAGTCAGGGACCTTTACCAACACGGAGCGGCGCTTTCAACTGGTCCGAAAGGCCGTTGATCCCATTGCCGCCACCAAGACCGACTTGGAGATACTCTGCCTTCTGGGAATCGCCCTGGGCCTGGACTTTACCTACGGCGGCCCCGGGGAAGTCCTGGCGGAGATCAACCGCGTGGCGCCTTCCTATGCCGGCATTTCCTACGGCCGCCTGGAGCGGCAGGGGCTGCAGTGGCCCTGTCCCAACGACGAGCATCCCGGAACAAGATTTCTTCACCAAGACCGGTTCACCCGGGGTAAAGGTCTCTTCGTGGTGCCGAACCACACCCCTCCCCATGAGCTGCCCGACGGGGATTATCCCTTTTACCTGAACACGGGCCGCATGTTTGCCCACTACCACACGGGTACCATGACCCGCCGTTCGGGGCGGCTCAATCGCGAGGCGGCACGGGCCTATGGAGAGATCAACCCTGAAGACGCCCGTTCCCTTGGCGTTGCCGAGGGTGATGCCCTGCATGTCTCCAGCCGCCGGGGCAGCATCGTCGTGGACGCGATGATAACCGATCGGATCAGGAAGGGGTCCATATTCATTCCCTTCCATTTCACCGAGGCCCGGGTCAACACCCTTACCAACCCGGTCCTGGATCCTCGGGCGCAAACGCCGGAATATAAAGTCTGCGCCGTGCGCGTAAAAAAAGAGGGGTCCTGATGGAAGGGACGAACAAAACCGCCAGCCAGGTGAAGCGTGACGCCGCTATCTACGGGTGCGTGGAGTGCGGCCGCTGTGTGGGCGTCTGCCCCATGGCACAGATGTACAAAACCTTCTCCATCGTCATGTCGCCCCGGGGCATCATCAAGAGGGCCCTCATGGGGGAAGACCTGCTTCATGACAAGAACCTCTGGTATTGTACGGAATGCAATGCCGGTACCGATGTGTGCCCCCAGGGCGTAAGTTGTCGTGACCTGATCCGGGGTATGCGGAACATCGCCCTCAGGGAAGGGGCAGTGGACAGGATACGGGTCTGTGCTCACTGCGGTGACCGCTTCGTCGCCGTTCCCGTGGAAGACTTCGTTATCTCCCGTCTGGCCGGAGAGGTTCCCCGGGTGCTTGAGCTCCTGAAGGTATGCCCCGCCTGTCGACGGAACGTCTACGTGATACGGAACGCCTGACAGATTGGAGGGACGTACTTAACTTATTAACTTGTTCGTCTCTGATGCTGCATCATAACGTAAGTTAATAAGTTAAGTACGTCCCTATTCTTAAGGAAGTAAAACCGATGCCGGAACCAGTGAAACAACAGGACACCATCTTGGGACTTGAAGAACTGCGCCCCCGCCATAAGGAACGTGCATTCCTGGCGGACTACGTCATGCCCGCCAGGAATCCCAGCATACTCTTCGATCCCGCCAAATGCACGGGCTGCGGCACCTGCGAGATGGTCTGCTCCCAGAGGAACCGGACGAAGATCGCGCCAACCTCTGCAAGCATCAAGGTCATCCGCCGCGAGAGGGAAGGAAAAAACTTCGCCCTCTACTGCCAACATTGCCGGAAGCCCCTCTGCCTGGAAGTCTGTCCCACCCGGGCTATAGAAAAATCTGAAGAAAACGGTATCGTCCGCATCAACAAGGCCTTTTGCGTTGAATGTGGTCTCTGTATTCTTGCCTGTCCCGAAGCGGCCCCCCTTCGAGACAATGAAACCCGAGGAATCAACAAGTGCGATCTTTGTGACGGCGATCCCCTCTGCGTCAAGCATTGCCCGGAGAAGGCCCTCACCCTCACCAGAGGAAAATTTGTCCGCTGGATCAAAGGTCTCCGCTGGACTGTCCAACTTGTCTCATTCCTGCTCCTGGTTATGATACTTATGGGCACCTTCTGTTTCTTCAGAGTCGGCCAAGTAACCCTGAGTTGTCCCACGGGCATACTTCAGAACATCGCCGCCTCGAAAACCATCGTACTGACGACCGTCTCCGCGGCCCTGGCCCTCACCATACTTACCCTCCTCCTGGGCCGCGTCTTCTGTGGATGGGTCTGTCCCTTCGGCTTTGTCCTCGATGTGATCGGCACTCTCGTGCCGAAAAAGCTCGGCTGGCCGAAGTTTCTCTCGAGCCGTCTCACGAAATACGGTATTCTCGGCGGTGCCGTCGGTGCCAGCGCCGTGATGGGATTCCAAGCCTTCTGCGTCGTCTGTCCCATCGGAACTCTCTGCCGTTCTTACGGCGTTCAAGGATTTATGCGCGGCGCCGAACTGGCCGTGGTTCCCATCCTGGCTTCCACGGAAATCGCTCAGCGACGTTCCTGGTGCCGCTACTTTTGTCCCGTGGGCGCCTTCTTGGCGATTCTCACAAGAATCGGGCTCCTCAAAATCGTTATCGGTGCCAAACGCTGCAAGAAATTCTCCTGCACCCAGTGCGTGGACGTTTGCCCCATGGGCATCATCGACCGGGGGCTGCTGCGGGAAGGCGTGTCACCGACAATACCCATGACGGAATGCATTATGTGCCTGCGCTGTGTTGATCGATGTCCCTACGGAGCGGCCAAGGTCCGATTCCGATGGCAGAAGGGGGTTCCGGGGATTCCGGAAGAGGGAAGACTATGACCTTTTTCGATACCCACTACAATAAAACGATCGCCGTGGTGGATCTGGACGGCCAGTCCGTCGACATTCACCCCCTGGACCAGTCCCTCGTTGACGAATACCTGGGAGGTGCCGCTCTCAACACTGCCCTCCTGGAAACATACAAAGACGACAACCCGATCATCTTCGGAACCGGGCCCCTGACGGGCAGCTTCGCCCCGGCTTCCTGCCTCCTGGCGGCCACTTTTCCTACGCCCCAGGGACGGATCAGCACCATTCCCCTCACCTTGCGGACGGGCCCCCAGCTGAAATTCGCCGGCATTGATTTCCTGGTTCTGACGAACAGGGCAGCACAGCCCCTTGTGCTTTGTGTCACCGAGGGCAAGCTGACACTGCACCCGGCCAAAACCGTTGAGCAGCCCGGTCTTTCGGACATGCTCGAACAAGCCCGCCGGAACCTGGGACCCTTCGAATCCTGGATCATCACTGCGCCCGCAGCCGCGTCGGGTACATCCGTATCCATAAGCAGAGGAGGAAGCTTTGACAAACGGGGCCTTGCGGCCGCAATGGCCGGCAAGAATCTACAGGGAATATTCATCAACGCCCACAGCGGTCTTCCCTTCGGTACAAGAGATCTGGCCCGTTCAAACGCCCTCATCGCGGATCTGAAGAGTGGTCTTTCCAAGAGGGAGCGGGGCTTTGCCTCCATTCTTGCCCACATCGCCCCGGATACCGTGCGAAGCCTGGTGGCCGGCTACGATTCGCGAAACATTGCCTGTTTCCGCTGCCCCGTTCCCTGCATGAGCCATGTAACCCTGCCCGAGGCCATGACGGGAGCAAAGGACAGAGCAGGCTTCTTCCTCGCGGACCACGTGGGATTCACCGCTTTGGCCAAGCACGCGGGAACAGCCGCCTTTTCCCTCATGGTGTCCTGTAGCGAGGCCCGCGTCGATCCCTTGGCGGTCGCGGACGTTCTTGCGGTCGGGGGAACTCCGGGGCAGGCGAAAGCTTACATCGAAGCCCTGTCCCAAGGCAACGAACAGTACACAGCCGCCGGCGCGAATGACTTCTTCGGCCCCCTGGAAGACCGGGATTTCTTCGGCGCGGGTCTCCCGCCTCTTTACGTCCACAACGGCGAATCCAACAGCGAATCGCTCACAGCCTGGAAAACCAGAACCGCCCGTGCTCTCATCCTGGGCGTCTGTCCCATCCTTACCGTCCGGTTCCCTGCACTGGACAGGGCCCTGCCGTCCTTCCTGGCCGCAGGTCCGGATCACATGGCCGCCCTTGATGGAAAGCTCACCGACCTCGCGGAAATGATCAGGGGACGTACTTAACTTATTAACTTGCCAAGCTGAACAGGGACGTGTTAATCTCGACGGTATCGTACAACAAAGTCGAAAAATGGCGAATTTTGAAAATAGATCCCGATATTTCCAATGAGTTACAAAGTTGCCTTTGGAAAATTTGGACTTTTTACGGGACCATCAAGATTAGTATCTCGCTGTATACTGAAAAACGATTCTATTCGAAAAAACATTGCAGGAGGTTCACTATGAAAAAAACTCTTACATCCAGGCATATCATTCCATTGCTGACGATTTTCATCACGGTTTCGCTCTTAGGGATTGGTATGATTCCCGGTAATGCGGCGGCAAGGGAAACGGCGACTGATCAACCACAACTGGTCCAGGTTATACAGAGCCAGAAGTCGTTTGCGGAAACACTCAGAACGTTCAAGGAAGAAGTGGCCAAGGCGGGATGGAGTGTGCTGAATGCAAACAACATGGCGGGTGTCCTGTCCGAACGTGGCTTTACACTGCACCCCGTCGTCATTCTGGATGTCTGCAGCGGTAAATACAGCGCGCGCATATTGAGCAGAGACGAGTATCGGCCCATTTCCGCCTTCATGCCCTGTCGTGTGAGCATTTACCAGACATCAGACGGATCGGTGTTCGTTGCCCGAATGAACACGAATGCCTTCGTACACCTCATGCCTCCCGAAGCGTCCGAGGTGATGTCGGCGTCTGACGAGGAGATAGACAGGATCATCTCTGCTGCGATCCGCTGAATCCGGGTGCTGATTGGTCGGAAAATAATCGGCTGCTTCCGAAAATCATGTTCCCCTGAATTGCCCGGTCCGGCATGTCTGTTGGGTTCGGAGAAAGTACACACTCAACAGGCAACGACAAGGACTTTGGACCCGGTATTGAATTAATAAAAACCATAATATATTTCGCTGGTAGATGTAGCTCATCACGGCAGGTCAGTGCGGTCGACTGCCAAGTGCCTTCCGGGATCGGGGTTCAGCGGTGACGATATGCATCCGTCATCATCGTCCATAAGGAATAAAATAAAACATAGTGATTAGAAAAATCAACGATGAAGCACGGAAAAGGAATTCATCCATGGCCGCCTAAATGAAAGTTTTCAAGCTCTCAAAAAAAGGGGGACAGGACGGTGTCCTGCCCCCTCTTTTTGCATTCATTTTGTTTTACAGTGGAATATTGTTGTGTTTTCTCTGAAGGCTTGTAACGGTTTTCCCCTGCAGAGCATCCAGAAGCGTCACTACCCGCTTGCGGGTATCCCGGGGAAGGATAATTTCCTCGATAATACCCATGCTGGCCGCGAAGTAGGGGTTGTTGAACTGTTGCTCGTAAGAGGCAACCAACTCCGTCCGCTTGGCGGCAGGGTCATCGGCGCTGGAAATCTCGCGGCGGTAGATGATATTGCAGGCGCCTTCGGCCCCCATGACGGCGATTTCAGCAGACGGCCAGGCCATAACGTAGTCGGCACCAAGGTATTTACTGCACATGCCGATATAGGCTCCGCCGTAATCCTTTCGGGTGACCACGGTGAGTTTCGGAACGGTTGCTTCGGAGTAAGAATGAAGCAGTTTCGCTCCATGGCTGATGATCCCCGACCACTCCTGCTGGGTTCCGGGCATGTAGCCTGGAACGTCGGAAAAGGTCAGCAGTGGAATGTTGAAGGCATCACAGAAGCGTATGAACCGGGATGCCTTGTCTGAAGCATCCACGTCAAGGACGCCGGCACCGAATTTCGGATTGTTGGCGATGACTCCCACGGGCCGTCCCATGATGCGGATGAAGCAGACAAGCATGTTTTTCGCCCACAGTTCATGGGGTTCGAAAATGACCCCGTCGTCGGCGACAGCCGTGACCACCTTTTTCATATCGTAGCCGCGGGTTGCCCTGTCGGGAATGATGCCGTCGAGTTCCGGGCATTCACGATCGGGGCTGTCGGTGCAGTCAAGTATCGGCAGGGCGCTGTGGCAGCTGTCGGGAAGGAACGACAGCAGGGTTTTAACCTTGTCGATGCAATCCTCGTCGTTTTCTGTGGCGAAATGGCAGACGCCGCTTTTGCTCGCATGGGCGATAGCTCCGCCCAGTTCATCGTGAGTGACCTCTTCACCGATGACTGCCTTGATGACATCGGGCCCGGTGATATACATATAGCTGGTTTTTTTGACCATGAAGACCCAGTCCGTCAGGGCGGGTGAATACACGGCGCCTCCCGCCGTTGGTCCCATGATCGCCGTGATCTGGGGAATGTATCCTGAGCCGATGGTGTTGCGGTAGAAGATACCCCCATAACCGTCCAGGGCAGGGACGCCCTCCTGGATGCGGGCGCCTCCGGAGTCGTTCATGGATACGAAGGGCTTCCTCGCGTCCAGGGCAAGGTCCATGACCTTCCAGATTTTTTTGGCATGCATTTCACCGAGGCTTCCGCCGGCACTGGTGAAGTCCTGGGCGGCCGTAAAGACGGTGCGCCCGTTGACTTTGCCAAATCCCACAATGACGCCGTCGGCATTGATTTCTTTCCTGTCCAGGCCGAAGAGCGGTGACCGGTGCTTCACGAAAAGCTGAACCTCCTGAAAGGTCCCCGGATCGAAAAGGCGGTCGATCCGTTCCCGGGCCGTGAGCTTGCCCAGATCGTGTTGCTTGGCGATCATTTTTTCGCCGCCCATCTTCATGAGGGCCTCTTTTTTTTCTTCAAAGGCCCTGATTTTTGCTGCTGTTCCCTTGAGATCTTCCGTGCCCATAGTCTGCGAGTCTCCTTTTGTGTTTCGGGCTGAGCATTCCTGCCCGTTCCGAGTGGTCCCCTGATGCTTTAGAGTTTCGTTTCCACCGGGCGGCTTCGTGGTGAAATGAAATAGCACAGCCCCATATTTTCCGATGAGGCGGTGTTGCCCGGAACCTTGTGTCCACCGAATGTCTGTGCCGGCGTCCCGTGGCGAAACGCCCGAATTGCGGTGGAACCTCATAGCACGTTTGACACCAAGTTGCAAGGATGAACAATGCCCCGTGACGATTATCCATCATATTTGTCTTGACAGGCCGTGCGTCTCCTGCTATGGAACATCGATCAAGATATATCGGGGGTTCTCACGGTGCCTGCCGTCCCATCTCTTACCGGGGGTATTGTAATAATTCGGGTAATTATCTCCTTTCATAAAGGGAGCCGTGGGATGGTCTGATCGTCAGGCATACAGAAAAAACAAGACCGCTACCGGCTCTCCGGCAGCGGTCTTTTTAATTTTCAAGCTGTCTATAACGAAGAGGAGGTGTTCCTTTGGAGCTTAACGGCGCGCAAATATTGATTCGATCTCTTCTGGACGAAGGCGTGGATACCATCTTCGGGTATCCTGGAGGATCGGTTCTCGACATCTATGATCAACTGTTTCAGTCTCCCATACACCATATCCTTGTCCGCCATGAACAGGGGGCTGCCCACGCCGCCGACGGCTATGCCCGGGCAACAGGCAGAACCGGCGTGTGTATCGCAACGTCGGGGCCGGGAGCGACCAACACCGTGACGGGAATCGCCACCGCCTTTCTCGATTCCGTACCCATGGTTGTTTTGACGGGTCAGGTTCCCACTCCATTCATCGGCACCGATGCTTTTCAGGAGGCCGACATAACGGGTATCACCAGGCCCTGCACGAAACACAATTTCCTGGTACGGAATGTGGATGACCTTGCACGGACCGTCAGAGAAGCATTCTTTATCGCTTCCTCCGGCCGCCCCGGACCCGTCCTCATCGATCTGCCCAAGGATGTTATTCAGGCTAAGACGGAATACCGGGAAATGCCTCATCCGGGCGTCACCAGGAAGAAGCCCGTCTACCTGCCTGACGCGGTCGAGCTCGAGCAGGCCGTGGAAATGATCAAAGAGGCGAAACATCCTGTCGTCATTGTCGGAGGGGGCATTATTCGGGGTCGATGTTCCCGTGAACTTGCCGAATTCGTTCGAAAAACGAACATCCCCGTGGCATCGACCCTTATGGGTCTTGGTTCCTACCCCGCCGGTGATCCGCTCTGGCTTGGCATGCTCGGCATGCATGGAACCTACTACGCCAATATGGCGGTCAGCCATGCCGATCTTCTGGTTGCTCTGGGAGTCCGTTTTTCCGACCGGGTGACCGGCAAGGTTTCAACCTTCGCCCCCCAGGCGAAGATCATTCAGGTCGATATCGACGCGGCGTCTATAAACAAGAACATCCTCGCCCATCTGCCCATTGTGAGCGACTGCAGGCAGGCTCTGACTCAGTTGAACGGTATGCTGGGAAGCAACGGCCTGCAGGGTGTCAGTGAGGCCCGAAAGGACTGGCTTGGGCGGATCGATGACTGGCGCTCCGAAGGCCCCCTCTCCTATTGCCGGGGAGAGGCCATCAAACCGCAGATGGTCATTGAAACGCTCAACAGCCTGACGAAGGGGAACACCATCATTGCTACCGAAGTGGGGCAGAACCAGATGTGGACGGCACAGTTCTATCGCTTTGACGAACCCAACACTCTGCTTACCTCGGGCGGTCTCGGCACCATGGGGTACGGGTTCCCCGCGGCTATCGGTGCCCAGGCGGCCTTTCCCGACAGGCTGGTGGTGGACATCGCCGGGGATGGGAGCATCCAGATGAATATCCAGGAACTGGCCACGGCCGTAAACTACAACCTGCCGGTGAAAATTGTTATCCTCAATAACGGGTACCTGGGCATGGTACGGCAGTGGCAGGAGATGTTTTACGAAAAACGTTACTCCCACACCAACATAAGCGGCCAGATTCCTGATTTCGTTAAAATTGCCGAGGCCTACGGCGCTGTCGGACTGAGGACGGCAAATCCCGCCGAGGTGGAGGCAATACTTCGCAAAGGTATTGAAACACCGGGCCCGGTGATCATGGACTTTATCGTTGAAGCCGAAGAGGGTGTGTACCCCATGGTAAATCCCGGGGCGGCCCTGACGGATATGCAGCTCTGCCGAAGAAAGGATGACTGAAGCATGGAAGTTAAGCACCATACGGTCTCTCTGCTGGTAAAAAACAAACCGGATGTACTTGCCCGGATATCGGGACTTTTGAGCGGACGAGGATTCAATATCGAGAACATAAGCGCCAATGTTACCATGAAACCGGATATCACCAAGATTACCCTGGTAACGAAAGGTGATATGACAACGGTGGAGAAGATTGAAAAGCAGATGAAAAAACTCGTCGACGTCATAGACGTGTTCTATATACAAGAGACAGATGCATTCCAGAGAGAAATGGCCCTGGTCCGTATGAGAGCTTCCCGGGAAACCAGGGAGGCTGTCATGAAAGTTGCAGAAGAATTTCGATGCCGGATACTCGAAGAAACGTCGGACCATCTGATCCTCGAAGTAACGGGAGAAAGCCGGGAGATCAGCGAAGTGTTGACTTCACTGGAGACCCTTGGTATGGAGGACATGAGCAGGTCCGGGCTGGTGGTTTTGTAACACGCACGTAACATAAGGAGATGAGAATCATGGGACAAATTGTTATCGGAGGGGTTGCCGAAGAGGTTATCACGGCCGAGGAGTTCACTCTTGAAAAGGCCCGCGAGGTACTGAAGGACGAGGTCATCGCCGTTCTCGGATACGGAGTACAGGCGCCGGGACAGGCCTTGAACATGATGGACAACGGGTTCAAGGTTATCGTCGGGCAGCGGGACAGCGGGTCATCTTCCTGGGAGAGGGCCGTTAAGGATGGTTTCGTGCCTGGAGAAACGCTCTTTTCTCTGGAGGAGGCGGCGAAGCGTGGAACGATCGTCATGATGCTCCTCTCCGACGCGGGGCAGAAGGCGATGTGGCCCGCCATCAAACCCCACCTGACGGAAGGCAAGGCCCTCTACTTTTCCCACGGGTTTTCCATTGCCTATAAAAAACAGACCGGTGTCATTCCGCCGGAAAACATTGATGTGATCCTCGTGGCCCCCAAGGGTTCGGGGCTGACCGTTCGAAGAAACTTTCTTGACGGAAGCGGAATCAATTCCAGCATTGCCGTTTTCCAGGACTTCACGGGACGCGCCCATGACCGGGTCTGCGCCATCGGCATCGCCATCGGTTCGGGCTACCTCTTCCCCACCACCTTCGAGAAGGAAGTCTACAGTGATCTTGCCGGCGAGCGCGGTGTTCTTATGGGGTGTCTGGCGGGCGTTATGGAGGCCCAGTACGAGTGCCTCAGAAAAAACGGCCACAGTCCCAGCGAAGCCTTCAACGAAACCGTTGAGGAACTGACTCAGAGCCTCATTCGTCTCGTGGGCGAAAACGGCATGGACTGGATGTACGCAAACACCAGTACCACGGCCCAGCGGGGTGCTCTGGATTGGAAGGGGCGATTCCGGGATGTCGTGGCACCCCTCTTTGACGAGTTGTACGAAAGTGTCAAATCAGGCAGAGAAACGGAGATTGTTCTCAAGGCCAACAGTGAGCCGGACTATCGCGAACGTCTGGAAAAAGAGCTCGCGTCCATGCGTGACATGGAAATGTGGCAGGCAGGGCAGGTCCTCCGGGAACTCCGTCCTGAAAGACGGATAAAGAAATAAACGCGGAACGGAAGGAATTGAGCCATGAGAAGCGATGTAATGAAAAAGGGTATCGAACGGGCTCCCCATCGCTCGCTTTTCAAGGCCATGGGTTATACCGATGAAGAGTTGTCCAGACCCATCATCGGCGTTGTGAATTCAGCCAACGAGATCATTCCCGGCCATGTACACCTTTCGATCATAGCCGATGACGTCAAGGCGGGCATCAGAATGGCCGGCGGGACCCCGGTAGCCTTTCCCGTCATCGGTGTCTGTGACGGCATAGCCATGGGCCACGAGGGCATGAAGTATTCCCTGGCAAGCAGGGAACTGATTGCCGACTCCATTGAAATCATGGCAACGGCACATCCATTCGACGGCCTGGTCATGGTGACCAACTGTGATAAAATCGTACCGGGCATGCTCATGGCGGCTCTGCGCCTCAACATTCCCACCGTCGTCATCAGCGGCGGGCCCATGATGTCGGGTCATCACAACGGCGATCCCGTTGATCTCATCAGCGTCTTCGAGGGTGTGGGGCAGGTCAGATCGGGCTCCCTCTCACAAAAGGGTTTCCGGGAGCTTGAAGACTGTGCCTGCCCCGGGTGCGGTTCCTGTGCCGGCATGTTCACGGCCAACTCCATGAACTGTGTTACCGAGGCCCTCGGCCTCGGCCTTCCCGGGAACGGCACCATTCCCGCCGTCAATGCTGCCCGGAGACGCCTCGCCAAGGAAACGGGCATGCGGGTGATGGACCTGGTGCGCAAGGATGTCAAACCCCGGGATATCGCCACCATCAATGCTTTCAGAAACGCCATAGCGGTAGACATGGCTCTGGGCTGCTCCACCAACACGGTGCTCCACATTCCGGCCATCGCCCGTGAGGCGGGCATTGATCTCGATCTCGACCTTTTCAATGTCATCAGTGAAAAAACTCCGAACATCTGCCTGTTGAGTCCGGCCGGCGCGCACCATCTGGAGGACCTCGACGAAGCGGGCGGTATCCAGGCGGTTATGAAGGAAATCGCCTCCCTGGGTGTCATCGATGTCGACGCGATGACAGTAACGGGAAAGACAGTGGGGCAGAATTTCAAGAGAGCCGCCGTGAAGAACCGGGCCGTTATCAGGTCGATCGAGGATCCCTACCGGCAGGAGGGTGGGATCGCGATTCTCAGAGGAAACCTGGCTCCCGACGGGGCGGTGGTCAAGCAATCAGCCGTGGATCCTGACATGATGGTCAAGGAGGGCAGGGCCCGCGTTTTCGATTCCGAGGATGATGCCATCGAGGCGATATTTGGCGGGCGCATTGAACCGGGAGACGTCGTAATCATACGCTATGAAGGCCCGAAGGGCGGTCCGGGCATGCGGGAAATGCTCTCACCCACGTCGGCCATCGTTGGCATGGGCCTTGACACTTCGGTCACACTGCTCACGGACGGACGCTTCAGCGGGGGGACTCGAGGAGCGGCCATCGGTCATGTTTCTCCCGAAGCCGCCGAGGGAGGACCCATCGGCCTCGTGCAAGAAGGCGACAGGATAGCTATCGATATTCCCGGCAAGACAATCGATCTCAAGATCACGGACAGGGAACTGGCCCGGAGAAAGAAATCTTTCAAGCCCCGGAAACCCCCCATTACAACGGGTTATCTTGGCCGCTACGCGGTAATGGTCACATCGGCCAGTACGGGGGCTGTCTTTCGGCGGGAAGAGTGACACCCGGGAGAGGGACGTACTTACCTTATTAACTTACTCACCTGCGGGTGGTTGATCTTGCAGTAAGTTAATAAGGTAAGTACGTCCCTCCGTCCCTCTTGACAGAGAAACCCCCTTCTGTTATTTCCTTTAGTATCTGTATCTTACCAGTTCTTTCCATAAATAACCGTTACGGCGGTTATCAGCCGGGAAGCAACCTGCTTCTTGTTCCCGAAAGGAGGGGCCTCATGAGAAAAACAGTATTGACCATCTGGATTTGTGCCGTTTTTGCGGTGGCGTCGATCGGTTTACTGCCCGCGGCGTCATGGGCTGAACCGAAGGGTACCGTAATCATGTTTCATGCCGGAAGTTTGTCCATTCCCTTCGAAGCCATGGAAAAGGCTTTTAAAGAGCGCTATCCCAAGATTGAAATACTGCGCGAGGCGGCAGGCAGCCAGGCATGCGCGCGCAAGGTCATCGACCTCAAAAAGCCATGTGACATCATAGCCTCGGCGGATTACGTGGTGATCGACAAACTGCTGATTCCCTCTCACGCTGACTGGAACATCCGTTTTGCCTCAAACCAGCTCGTGCTCTGTTATACCGACAAGAGCCGCCATGCCGATCGTGTTAATGAGCAGAACTGGTATGAAATTCTTCAAGAAAAAGATGTGGTGTGGGGGCACTCTGATCCGAATCTCGACCCTTGCGGGTACAGATCGCTCATGGCCCTTCAACTGGCAGAGAAACATTACGGTATTCCGGGATTTTATGAGGCAGTTATCGCAAATCGCCCCCAAGAGAACATCCGTCCCAAGTCGGTTGAATTAGTCTCTCTGCTGCAGACCGGCAACATGGATTACGCATGGGAGTATCGTTCAGTCGCGGTACAGCATGGGCTGCGTTACATAACGCTTCCTGTGGAAATCAATCTGAGCGATTATGCCTTTGATGATTTTTACAGCCAAGCCGTTGTGTCCGTAACGGGCGAAACACCCGGATCCTTCATGGACATCAGGGGGCAGTCCTGCACATACGGACTGACACTTATAAAGGACGCGCAAAATGAAGAGGCAGCCATCGCCTTCCTGGACTATATTCTGGATCCCGAAGGAGGTCTGAAGGTACTTGACGAAATGGGGCAGCCGCCGTTTATTCCATGCCGTGTTCCCACGGCTGAAATGAAGGCGAAAATACCCGTCGTCTTGCAGGACAAGGTGGAAGTCCGGGACTAGTATATCGTTTTCTCTGGTAGCGCTGTTGGGTGCTTCACGCGGGAGGTTTTGATCCTGAGTGGTCGGTTGTCTCACGGCCTAGGGAGTTTCGTATTTCTATGAAGGTACGGGAACCATTTTTCTGGGTCACCATTTCCTCCGGCGCCGTTATCATGTTGTTCATCCTGGTTCCGCTTGTGGAAATGCTGACGGCGCCTTCCCTGACCCAGATCATGGAAACGATTGGAGACAAGCATGTGGTCCGGTCGATACGGCTCAGTATTACTACAGCCCTGTCGGCCGCGGCCATCTCATTTGTCTTCGGTACCCCGCTTGCCTATGTGCTTGCCCGTACAGACTTCAGGGGGAAGCGACTGGTCGAAAGCATTGTCGATCTCCCGATAGTCATTCCCCATCCTGTCATTGGCATCGCGATCCTCAGTGTTGCCGGGAAAAACCACTGGTTGGGAATGATCCTCGCGGATCTCGGTATCCGTGTCATGGGCAGTGTTACGGGTATAGTCATCGTGCTGACCTTCGTGGGCATTCCCTTCTATGTCAATGCTGTGAAAGCCGGCTTTGAAAATATTCCGTCCCGACTGGAACATGTTTCGAGAAGCCTCGGCGCGTCCATGTTCAGCACCTTTTTCAGGATCACTTTTCCCCTTGCCCGGCGCAGCGTACTCATTGGCTTCGTCATGTGTACCGCCCGGGCAATCAGCGAGTTCGGTGCCGTCGTTGTTGTGGCCTACCACCCCATGATTGCTCCTGTGCTGATTTATGAACGATTTGAAGCCTATGGACTGAAATATTCTCAACCTGTAGCCGTGTGGCTTATTTCCGTCTGTCTCATCCTGTTTCTGACACTGCGCATACTGACGATGAAATCAGAAAAATCACCATGATCAAAACTGAAGATTTACACATAGATCTCGGCGGATTTCGCCTGACCGATATCAATATTTCCATCGAGAAAAATGAATTTTTCGTTCTCATGGGACCCACCGGTGCCGGGAAAACGGTTCTCCTGGAAGCGATAGCAGGTCTCATCAATTGTTCACATGGCCGGATATGGATAAACAAAAAAGATGTAACCCGACTACCTCCGGAAAAACGAGGAGTCGGTATCGTATACCAGGACTTCTCTCTTTTCCCCCACATGACGGTGAAAGAGAACATCACCTACGGGCTGCGATTTCACCGGATCAAAGATGCTGTCGCCGCTGAACGAATGGATCGTCTGGTCAGCGATCTGAACCTTCATCACCTGCTTCATCGCCTCACCACGAACCTGAGTGGCGGAGAAAATCAGCGTGTCGCTTTGGCCCGGGCACTCATTATCGATCCGCCCGTTCTGCTCCTCGACGAACCCCTGTCGGCCCTCGATCCCCGTTTTCGCGAAGAGATCAGAGAGGGCCTGAAAATATTGCACCAACATTCAAGTACGACGTTTCTCATGGTTACTCACGATTTTGCAGAGGCACTTTCGCTGGCTGATCGAGGGGCGGTGATGAATGACGGCCGGATCGAACAGATCGGCTCTGTTGAAGAAATCTTCCGTGAACCACGTTCAAGCTTTGTAGCCGATTTCGTGGGAATGAAAAACTTTTTTGCCGTCACCTTCAGGGGGGAAAAGGTGAGCATCAACGGCCTTGAAATTGATGTGGGCGGTATCCCGTCAGATCACTATTCACATGTTGCCATTCGGCCGGAAGATATTGTCATCAGCACGGAACGTTTTCAGTCCAGCATGAGAAACACCTTTGCGGGGACCATCACGGGACTCATAGATCGGGGTCTGTATTACGAAGTATTGATTGACTCATCGGGTGTTCCCTTCAAGGCCATCCTGACAAAGCGTTCTCTGGTTGAACTGGGACTTCGAGACGGTCTGGACATCTATTTTTCGTTCAAGGCGACGGCGCTGAGTTGCTTCTGATGCGGAGCCAGCCTGCAGGAGAAACTCAAGCTGCTTTTAATTCTGATATGCCCCGGAGCGGTTCAGGTATGAGAGTCGAGTCCGGGCGCCACGATTGACGACCTCGTAAAATGACACCGGAGGCATATCTCCGGCACGATCGCCGCAACGCTCACCTTGCAGCCGAACTCGCAGCAGTTTCAACCCCGCATCGATGGTCTCTTTCAGCAACTCCTCAGCGCCCGCCTCTCCGATACGACCGCGCCACCGGGTCATGCTTGGGGGATCTATGGGGAAGACGTGCTGAAAAAACTTCATGCCGCTCAGGTACTGCCAGTAGGGGTTCTCAACCCACCCGTCAAGAACGCCTTCATCGCTGAGGTTGTGCATGTACTTGAGGTAATGCAGGGAAACCATC
>Ga0172382_10000339_pt1 | contig 86672 bp, 85 predicted proteins | sample Leawel138RmetaG_FD_122245 | JGI IMG/M metagenome (GOLD analysis project Ga0172382, IMG submission 122245) | Leachate microbial communities from a municipal landfill in Southern Ontario, Canada - Leachate well 138R metaG | ecosystem: Engineered > Solid waste > Landfill > Unclassified | place...
CCAAATTTATGTTGTTTGTGTTGGAGGATTGGTATTCGGAGATAAAGCCCGATGGAGAGACTCCGCAGGATTTTTGCCTGCGGATCAAGCGCTGGCAGGCTTATCGATAATAATATAGAGGCGACAGGGGGGTAGTCTATGAGCATTAATCGTATTCAAGCCAGCCCAGTCATTGAGCCTATAGGACAACCCTGTTAAACTGGCGTCCCATCTTAGGGAGCTGAGGTATGCGCATTTATGTCGGCTAATTTAGCTCCTCTCAGTGCGTATTGTACGGTTGCTTGCGGGTCGTATTGCCAGTGCTCACTATCATATCAACCTATAACTTAAGAGAAAGTTTTTAATGGCGACTCGATTTATCTTCGTCACAGGCGGTGTTGTATCGTCTCTTGGTAAGGGCATTGCGTCGGCATCGCTGGCGGCAATTCTTGAGGCGCGGGGGCTAAAAGTCACCATGCTCAAGCTCGACCCTTATATCAATGTCGACCCTGGTACGATGAGTCCCTTCCAGCACGGTGAGGTATTTGTTACTGAAGATGGTGCTGAAACTGACCTTGATCTTGGTCATTACGAGCGTTTTATTCGTACAAAAATGAGTAAACGCAATAACTTTACCACGGGCCGAGTTTATGAAACCGTGCTACGCAAAGAGCGTAGAGGTGATTACTTGGGTGGCACGGTTCAGGTTATTCCTCATATCACTGATGAAATTAAGCGCCGTGTTATTGAGGGTGCGGGCGATGCTGATGTCGCAATCGTTGAAATTGGCGGCACTATTGGTGATATTGAAGGCTTGCCATTCTTTGAGGCCGCGCGTCAACTAAAAGTTGATTTGGGCCCTGATCGTTCTTTGTTGATGCATTTGACCTTGGTGCCCTATATTGCCACGGCAGGTGAGACTAAAACCAAGCCCACTCAGCACTCGGTCAAGGAGTTGCGTTCAATTGGTTTACAACCTGATATTTTATTGTGCCGCTCTGATCATGAAATAGACGAAGGGTCCTTAAAAAAGATAGCTTCCTTCACCAACGTTGCGTTAAAAGCTGTTATTCCGCTACAGGATGCAGACAGTATTTATCGTATCCCCGGTGCCTTAAAGGATCGCGGCCTTGACGATATCGTTGTCGAGCGTTTTGGTTTGCAGTGCGGACCAGCGGATTTGTCTGAATGGGATCGAGTGATTGACGGTGTAATGCACCCCGAGAAAGAAGTTACTATCGCCATGGTAGGAAAATACATGGAGTTAATCGATGCCTATAAATCGGTTAACGAAGCCTTGCATCATGCCGGTATCAATACCTTAACCCGCGTTAATATCCGCTACGTTGACTCACAGCTGCTAGAAGAACAAGGCTTGGGCTTATTGGAAGGAGTCGATGGCATCTTGGTGCCCGGTGGTTTTGGTAACCGTGGTGTTGAAGGTAAAATTGCGACGGTACAATATGCCCGTGAGAACAATATTCCGTATCTGGGGATCTGTTTGGGTCTACAAGTGGCGGTGATTGAGTTTGCCCGCAATGTTGCCGGTTTAACCGGTGCCAACAGCACTGAGTTTAATTCCAAAGCACAACATCCGGTAATTGGCTTGATTACCGAGTGGACAAAATCCGATGGTAGCACTGAAAAGCGCGATGAAAATGCTGATTTAGGTGGCACTATGCGGCTTGGTGGGCAGGAGTGTCGTCTGGTTGAGGGCTCAAAGGCCAAGCAAATCTATAACAGCGATTTGATTATCGAACGCCATCGCCACCGTTACGAAGTGAACAACAATTACCTTGACCAGCTGCAGCAGGCTGGTTTACGTATTGGTGGTTGGTCGGCTGATGATTCATTGGTTGAGGTGATTGAGTTACCTGAACATCCTTGGTTTGTTGCTTGCCAATTTCACCCAGAGTTTACATCAACGCCTCGCGACGGCCATCCGCTGTTTAGTGGCTTTGTTAATGCTGCAGTTGAATACGCCAAGCAGGTTTGATTTTTACCTTTGAGTGGAAAATATTGTGACCCAGAAGATCATAAAAGTTGCGTCAATTGATATCTCTAACAATCTGCCGATGGTGTTGTTTGGCGGTATGAATGTGTTGGAATCTCGCGATTTAGCGATGCAAGTTGCGGAGCACTATGTCACTGTGTGCTCGCGGTTGAACATACCTTACGTGTTTAAAGCTTCTTTCGATAAAGCTAACCGTTCGTCGATTCATTCCTTTCGTGGCCCAGGCATGGAAGAAGGCTTGAAGATTTTTCAGGAAATCAAAGCTACCTTTAATGTACCGGTGATTACTGATATCCATGAAATTGCTCAGGCGGCGCCAGTGGCGGAAGTCTGTGATGTCATCCAGTTACCAGCGTTTCTTGCCCGTCAGACAGACCTGGTAGCGGCAATGGCTGCGACGGGGAATGTAATTAATGTTAAAAAACCGCAGTTTCTCAGCCCGTCGCAAATGAAAAACATCGTTGAGAAGTTCGCTGAGTGCGGTAATGACCAAGTGATGCTCTGCGAGCGCGGTAGTAACTTTGGTTACGATAATTTGGTGGTTGATATGTTGGGCTTTCGTACCATGAAGGACGTCAGTGGTGGTGCGCCAATTATTTTTGACGTGACCCACGCGCTGCAATGCCGTGATCCGATGGGCGCAGCTTCCGGTGGTCGTCGTCATCAAGTGGCTGAGTTGGGTCGTGCAGGATTAACACAAAAAATAGCTGGCTTATTTTTAGAGGCACACCCAGACCCGGACAGCGCCAAGTGCGATGGTCCCTCTGCATTGCCTTTACATGTATTGGAAGCATTTTTGACCGAAATGAAAGCCGTCGATGATTTGATTAAATCATTGCCACCCTTAGATATTAATTAACTGTGATTCCGCGCTGGGCATGTTAGTGCCGGTGTTCGGCTTACACCTATATTGAATGATGGAGAGATCTAAGCAATGCCTGAGATAGTTGATATTAAAGCATTTGAAATTCTGGATTCGCGGGGCAACCCAACCATAGAAGCTGATGTTATTTTAGCATCGGGTGCCGTCGGTAGTGCCTGCGCGCCTTCCGGTGCATCAACCGGTTCACGCGAAGCCTTGGAGTTGCGTGATGGTGATAAAAGTCGCTACTTGGGTAAAGGTGTTTTAACGGCGGTTAATAATATCAACACCACGATTAAAGCCTTGCTAGTGGGTAAAGATGCATCAGATCAGCGTGCACTAGATCAGCTGATGATCGATGCTGATGGTACTGAGAATAAAGGTAATTTAGGCGCTAATGCCATCCTGGCAGTATCTCTGGCTGCGGCTAAAGCTGTCGCCAACGAAAAAGGCATTCCACTCTACCAGCATATTGCTGACTTGAATGGTACGCCAGGACAATACAGTATGCCGGTGCCAATGATGAATATCATCAATGGTGGTGAGCACGCTGATAACAATGTGGATATTCAGGAGTTTATGGTGCAGCCCGTTGGTGCTAAAACCTTTGCTGAAGCCCTACGTATTGGTGCTGAGATTTTTCATGCGCTAAAAAAAGTATTGAGCGCAAAGGGTTTGAGCACTTCGGTAGGCGATGAAGGTGGTTTTGCGCCTAACTTGGCCTCAAATGCTGATGCTCTGGCTGTTATAAAAGTGGCCGTTGCCGATGCCGGTTATACCCTTGGCGAAGATGTTACGCTAGCGCTGGATTGTGCTTCTTCTGAATTTTATAAAGACGGTAAATATGACTTGGCTGGCGAAGGTAAGGTGTTCAGTGCAGAAGGCTTTAGTGATTACCTTTCTGATCTATGCGATCAATACCCGATCATTTCAATAGAAGATGGTCAGGATGAGTCAGACTGGGATGGCTGGAAATATCAAACTGAAAAGCTAGGTGATAGAGTCCAGCTGGTTGGTGACGATTTGTTTGTTACTAATACCAAAATTTTGAAGCGCGGTATTGATAATAATATTGCCAATTCTATCCTGATTAAATTTAATCAAATCGGCTCTTTAACCGAAACATTGGATGCTATCAAAATGGCAAAAGATGCAGGTTATACGGCGGTTATTTCTCATCGTTCTGGTGAAACAGAAGATACTACTATTGCTGATTTGGCAGTGGCAACAGCTGCTGGACAAATCAAAACGGGATCATTGTGTCGCTCGGATCGCGTCGCAAAGTATAACCGTTTACTTCGCATAGAAGCCGAGCTTGGTAGTGCTGCTGCGCCTTATCGCGGCCGCGCCGAATTTAAGGCGTAATAAACCTTTATGACAGGTCACTGTAATACCACCGGTGGCCTGTTTCTCCTGCCATTTATCCTGTTCTATAATTGTGCTAGCGTGCTGCCCCATCAACTTTTATTGTTTCAGATAAAGGTCGCTTCTACTGAGCGGTTTGAACTATGCGCTGGATACTAACTGTACTGTTGCTGATTTTGATCGGTCTACAATATCGCTTGTGGATTGGTCAGGGTAGTTGGGAGCAAATCGTTTCACTTGAGCGTGAAATTGAGCAGCAGCAGGCGATTAATGAGCGCCTTAAAAGTCGTAATAAGCGCCTTGATAATGAAGTGCGCGACCTTAAAAATGGCCTCGAAAGTGTTGAAGAGCGCGCACGCACGGAGCTTGGCCTGATCAAGCAAGGTGAAACATTTTACCTGCTGATCGATAAAAAGAAAAAGTGACCATCGATGACCCAGCCATTTAGTAGTAATCAATTTTTTGCCGTGGTACCGGCTGCTGGCGTAGGGCGTCGTATGGCTAGCGATTTGCCTAAACAATATCTACAGCTATTGGGTAAAACCGTGCTGGAGCATACTTTGGCTACGCTGTTAGCTCAAACTGAGCTGCAGCGTATTGTGTTGGTTGTGGCTGAGACTGATCAACATTGGCAATCTATTACACTGCTCGATAACCCTCGTATAGATATTGTTGAGGGTGGTGCCGAACGCAGCGACTCAGTATTGAGCGGCTTGCGTCATTTGGCGAGCAGCTGTGCTGACAGCGATTGGATATTGGTGCACGATGTGGCGCGAGCCTGCATTGCGGCGCATGAGATTAAAAATTTGATCTCTGCATTGGCCCAAGATGCAGTGGGTGGCATCTTGGCAATACCGGTCAGCGATACGATTAAGCAGGTCGAACAACAGATTATTACCGCCACCATGGATCGGAGCTTGTTATGGCAGGCACAAACGCCGCAAATGTTTCGCTATGCTTTATTAAAGGATGCATTAATAGCTGCTACTGCACAGGGGGTGGTGGTGACTGACGAGGCGTCGGCGGTAGAGTTGGCCGGTTTTAAACCGCGAATTGTAGAAGGCTCGCCAAGCAATATCAAAATAACTCGCCCTGAGGACCTGTCGCTGGCGGCTTATTATTTGCAACGAGCTAACACAATACAGCAAAAGGAGAATATTTCATGCGAATAGGGCACGGTTACGATGTCCATCGTTTTGCGGCGGGTGACCATCTGGTTTTGGGTGGGGTGACGATACCGCATACGCAGGGGCTAGAGGCACACTCGGATGGTGATGTGGCGCTGCATGCGCTCAGCGATGCTTTACTGGGTGCCTGTGCGTTGGGTGATATTGGCAAACACTTTCCTGATAATGATCCGCAATTTGCTAATGTGGATAGCCGGTTATTACTGCGTGATGTTTACAGTAAGGTGCAGGCACAAGGCTATCAGCTAGGTAATGCTGATATTTCTATTGTTGCCCAAACACCGAAAATGGCTCCATATATTGAGACCATGCGCGCCAATATTGCTCAGGATTTGGCAGTTGAGTTGGATCAAGTAAACGTTAAGGCGACGACGACCGAGGGCCTGGGTTTTACCGGACGTAAAGAGGGAATTGCAGTGTATGCTGTAGTTCTATTAGAAAAACGATAAGTGCCGGATAATACTTTGAATGAATCCAGTGTGACCTCATCGATCAATAGCTCTGCCTCTGACAGCACTTCTTTTCAGACTACTTCTGCTGACCCCGCCATTATTCATTATATGCCTGAACCTTATGCTTACGGCGAGCCTGCAGTGACAGGCGTGTTGCGCCAGTCAGCTGAAGATTTTTACGTTGAGGAGATACTTGGGTTTGAGCCTGAGGGAGAGGGCGAGCACGTCTTTATCTGGGTGGAAAAAATCGGCCTTAATACCCAGCAGGTGGCTGATAGTCTGGCGCGTTTAGCCAAAGTGCCTGCGCGCCAGGTGAGTTACTCCGGGATGAAGGATCGCAATGCGGTGACTCGTCAGTGGTTCGGTGTACATTTACCGGGTAACCACAGTTACGATTGGGAGTCACTCAATAGTGATCAGCTGAAAATATTACAGGTTGCGCGGCATTTACGTAAATTACGCCGAGGCGTACACAAGGCAAATCGGTTCGTCATTAAACTTTCTGAGTTGGCTTTGGCTGCTGGTGAACTGGAGATAGAAGCGGATATTCAGCGGCGGCTGGCGTTAATTACTGCGCAGGGTGTGCCTAATTATTTTGGTGAACAACGATTTGGTCATGGTGGTGCTAATCTGACTAAAGCTCAGCAGCTTTTTAGTGGAAGCTTTAAAGTTAAGCGTCATCAGCGTGGTATTTACTTATCCGCTGCGCGCTCACATTTATTCAATCAGTTACTGGCAGCACGGGTTACGGCTAATAACTGGAATAGTCTGTTAGCGGGCGAACTGTTGATGTTGAACGGTACACACAGTGTCTTTGCTCAAAGGGATGAGGAAAACCTTGCGGCGCGTTTGGCTGATGGTGATATCCATTTAAGCGGCCCGCTCTACGGTAAAGCGACTGCGCTGTGTTGCGAGGCCGAGGTGGCTGAGCTGGAGCAGCAGATCTTGGCGGCTTTCCCCGAGTTTTTGGTTGGATTAAAGAAGGAAGGGTTAAAGGCTGAGCGTCGGGCTTTACGCGTTATTCCTCAGGATATGCAATGCACATTTTCTGGAGATAGTGTAGAGCTGGCTTTTTCATTGCCCAGCGGTTGTTTTGCCACATCGGTAGTACGCGAATTGGTTCATTATCGGCTTAGTAGGGGCTAGGTTGGCTTATCAATAATGGATGCGTTCGAATAACAATGATTTTAAGAAGAAAGTAGTAGGAGATATGCGTGAGTAAGTTAAATCTTGCGGGGGTTGGCATGACGTCGCAGCGTACCCGTGATCGTCTGGTGCAGCGGCTGAGTGAGCAGGGGATCACTAATTATAGTGTGTTGGATGTCATGCGCACGACGCCCAGACATATATTCCTGGATGAGGCGCTGGCTCATCGTGCCTACGAAGATGACGCATTACCGATAGGGTATCAGCAAACGTTGTCGCAACCTTATATCGTAGCCCGAATGACCGAACTTTTGTTGGCGGCCGGGCCGTTAAAAAGAGTATTGGAGGTGGGTACTGGGTCAGGTTTTCAAACCACGGTATTGGCTCAGTTGGTTGAGCGAGTTTACAGCGTTGAAAGGATTAAGCCGTTACAAGACAAGGCGCGGCAGCGTTTACGTATGCTGGGTGTGCATAATGTGCATTTAAAGCATGCCGATGGCGGTTTTGGTTGGGAAGAAAAAGGACCGTTTGACGGTATCATCTCTACCGCCGCTCCTGAGTATTTACCGCATGAGCTGGTCGAGCAATTAGCGGTGGGAGGGCGTTTAGTGATTCCTGTTGGAGATAAGCAAACTCAGCAGCTAACCTTGGTCGAAAAAACTGCAGAGGGCGTGGTGACGACTGTCATAGAGCCTGTTTTTTTTGTGCCATTAAAATCAGGTGTTATTCGCTAAGGAGTGAGCATGACTGGTAAGTTAGCTAAAAAGCGATTATTAGGTGTTTATTGTCGCGGTATATTGATGGGCGCAGCAGATGTTGTTCCTGGTGTCTCTGGTGGTACCGTAGCATTTATTACTGGTATCTATGAAGAGCTACTGGATGCGATTAAATCTATAAATGTTAAAGCGATAAAGTTGCTCTTTGCCGAAGGGGTTACAGCGGCCTGGAGCCATATTAACGGTAATTTCTTGCTGGTATTAATGCTAGGTATTGTTACCAGTATTTTGTTACTGGCAAGAGTTATCAGTTATTTGCTGGAAGCATATCCTTTGTTGGTTTGGTCTTTTTTCTTTGGTTTGATCGTGGCTTCCTGCGTCCATATGGTTAAACAAATTAAGCAGTGGCAGCCGCTGACGCTTATTGCTCTGTTAGTTGGTGTAGTGATGGCTGTCGCAGTGACAGAGTTAAAAGCAGTGGAGTTAGTACCTGGTCCTGCTGTTTTTTTTGGTGCGGGCTGTATTGCTATCTGCGCCATGATCCTACCTGGTATATCTGGCAGTTTTATCCTGGTTTTACTGGGTATGTATGGACATGTGTTAGCCGCGGCGAAGGATTTGCAAGTAACCTTATTATTAGCGTTTGTTGCGGGCTGCGGCGTTGGGATACTGAGTTTTTCCCGTGTCTTGTCGTGGCTGTTTACTCGCTTTCATGATGCAACCTTAGCTTTACTGACGGGTTTTTTGATAGGTTCGTTAAATTTAGTCTGGCCCTGGAAGTTGGTTCTGAGTTTTTACACCAATAGCCATGGAAAGCGCTTTGCTCTGGAGCAAGAGAACGTTTTTCCGTGGGTTTATCAGGCTCAAACGGGAATTGATCCAAGTACTGTTTTTTGTGTTGGCCTGATGGTTTTGGGATTGATTTTAGTGTTTTTACTCGAAAAATCGGGGGAAAAGGCTACTGAGGCAGGAGAAAAAAGCAGTTTTTAGTCTGCTTTTTTAGACTTTTTTATTATATGTAATTTATTTTTAATTCTTTTATTGATTTAAAAAATAAGATTTTCTCTTTCCGTATAATCTTGGCATTATGGGTTTTTTAAATAAAATCATGGCATTAAGCGTTAAACCTAATAAAGATTATGACTCTGCTTGACTGCTGACGACAGCCTAATAGGTCGCTAAGTGATCAGTTTTTTTATGCCCTATTTATTGACTCGACATAGCTTTTTTTTATGTTTGCTGCTGCTGACCGGATGTTCTGGTGGCGGTCATTATGCACCAGTGATCGAGCGTCGAGAGCGTATAGCTATCGTGCCAAATGATTATATTGTCGAGCGTGGAGATACGCTATTTTCAATTGCCTGGCGTTATAATTTGGACTTTAGGAGGTTAGCAAGTACTAATGGTGTGGGCGCTCCCTATACTATTTACCCAGGTCAAAAAATTAAGCTGAAACAGACTGTATCTAGCCCTCGTAAGGTCACCACGACGAGTGGGGGGGGAGGTTCCAATAGCCTGCCTAAAGTACAGCAGAAGGTTGTTAAGTCGGCAGCTACGGCACCTGCTGCAGCACCCGCTACGGCTGCAGTAGCTGCGCTCAATCTGGATAAAAATCGCTATCCATTTTACTGGCGTTGGCCTGCCATCGGTAAAACAGTGCGCCCTTATAGTTCTGGCAGTGCTGTACACAAGGGTATTGATATTCAAGGCAAATTAGGCGAGCCTGTGTATGCAGCTAACAGCGGGAGTGTGGTGTACGCTGGAAGTGGTTTGGTGGGTTACGGCAATTTATTGATCATAAAGCATGATGAGCATTACCTCAGTGCGTATGGCCACAATAGTCAAATATTGGTCAACGAGGGTGAGCTGGTTAAGGTTGGTCAAAAGATAGCTGAGTTTGGTGATACCGGGACGGATAGTGTGAAGCTTCATTTTGAAATTCGTCGCGATGGTAAACCGGTTAACCCATTGGATTTATTGCCAAGAGGAAAGTAGTTTAGTCGGAAGTACTTAGGGGTTAAGCAGGGTTCAAATGAACACGTTGTTAGTTTTGACGGTGAATTTGGTCTCAGGCTGTTGCAATCTTTACTGATTGCGGACGGAGGCTTCCAAAAACAATAAAAGGTAATCGCTATGGAAGTTCGCGCAGAGAAAAAAGTAACTGGTACTGATTTTGAGAAAATGTTGGGGCTGGATCTTGAGTTAGATGTTGAAACCTCAGGGTTTGATGCTGACGATGGTGATGAGGTTTCATCGCGTCGAAAGGCAGCTCGTAATACCAAAACGGCTACAGCTAAGCGCAGCAGTAAGGTGACTGGCGAGCGCTTTCAAAAGACTTTAGATGCTACACAGCTTTATCTCAATGAAATTGGTTTTTCTCCTTTATTGAGTCCTGAAGAAGAAGTCTACTATGCCCGTATGGCTATGCGTGGCGAAGAGGCTGGGCGCAAACGCATGATTGAAAGTAATTTGCGTTTAGTTGTAAAAATATCACGTCGTTATGTTAACCGTGGTTTGTCTCTGCTTGATTTGATTGAAGAGGGTAACTTAGGCTTAATTCGTGCGGTCGAAAAATTTGATCCTGAGCGCGGCTTCCGCTTTTCCACTTACGCGACCTGGTGGATTCGTCAAACCATTGAGCGGGCGATCATGAACCAGACCCGAACAATCCGCTTACCTATACATGTGGTTAAAGAATTAAATGTGTATTTACGTGCCGCACGTGAGTTGACACAAAAACTTGATCACGAGCCTTCTGCAGAAGAGATCGCTGAGCTCTTAGACAAGCCAGTTGCTGATGTAAAACGTATGTTGAAGCTGAATGAACGCATCGCTTCTGTCGATACCCCGCTAGGCCCAGATTCTGATAATTCCTTGCTTGATACCATCCCCGACATTCATGTGTCTGATCCTGCTGAAATGCTTCAGGATGACGATATGTGCGCAAGTATCGGTGACTGGTTGGGTGAGCTTAGTGAAAAGCAGCGCGAGGTTGTAGCGCGCCGCTTTGGGCTTAGAGGCTATGAATCAAGCACGCTGGAAGAAGTGGGGCGTGAGATTGGGCTAACCCGTGAGCGTGTTCGTCAAATTCAGGTAGAAGCGCTAAAGCGTCTACGGGATATTTTGGAGAAGCAAGGGCTTAATAGCGAGTCTGTTTTTGCTTGATCTGAAGTGCAACTGAATTGCAAAAAAGGCTGCTGAAAGGTGGCCTTTTTTGGTTTGGGTTTTGTAATATTTCAGTATATTTAGACGTTACTGATTAGCTTAAGTGGTGAGGAATTACTTACTTTAAGTCACAAATCTAATTTAACGGTTGGCAAATACAAAAAGAGCGACTCTTGAGTCGCTCTTTTTGTATGCAAGAGGTCAAATTAACGCTCGAGATATTGCAGCTTATTGGGTTTGTTGGCCCATTCTTCTGCGTCGGCAGGGGCTTCTTTCATCTCGGTGATGTTAGGCCACACTTCTGCTAGTTCGGCATTCAGTTCAAGAAAGACCAGTTGATCCTCGGGAAGTTCGTCCTCGGAGTAAATGGCGTCTACAGGGCATTCTGGTTCGCATAGTGCACAGTCTATACACTCATCGGGATGTATAACCAGAAAGTTTGGGCCTTCATAAAAACAGTCAACAGGGCACACTTCAACACAATCTGTATGCTTACACTTAATGCACTGTTCCCCTACGATAAATGTCATGTCTCGCTCGCCTCACTTGGATGCTATATATCAACGGCGCGTAGTCTATCATCATCAAAAAAAGATGTAGACAACTTTTTCATATCACCTTGTTTAATTAACCATGTTTTTCAGTTGATAAATTAAATCCAGCGCTTGCCGAGGACTCAATTCATCGGGGGCGATATCCACCAGCTTATCAATCACTGGGTGGTGGCTGATAGAAAACATATCTGGTTGTGCTGGTGAAGGGCTGGATGTTTTTTTAGTGGTTGCCACGGTTAATGGCGTGTTTTGATCCTGCTCGGAGGCTAACTGATTAGCGGGTTCTTTAGTGTTGGTACCGCTTTCAAGGCTTGCCAGCTTGAGTTTAGCTGCTTGGATAACGCTGTCAGGAATGCCGGCTAATTTGGCTACCTGTAAACCATAGCTTTTGCTGGCGGGGCCTTCTTGGATGCTGTGGAGGAATACAATATGGTCGTTATGTTCAGTGGCATCCAGATGAATGTTATGGGCTTGTGGGTAATTCTCTGGCAGTGCCGTTAGCTCAAAGTAATGAGTGGCAAACAAGGTAAAGGCCTGAACTCTGTTGGCTAAATAAACAGCGCTTGCCCAGGCCAGGGATAAGCCATCAAAGGTGCTGGTGCCACGGCCTATTTCATCCATTAAAACGAGGCTTTTTGCGGTGGCATTATGCAAGATATTGGCAGTTTCAGTCATTTCCACCATAAATGTGGAGCGTCCACCTGCCAGATCGTCAGCGGAGCCTATCCGAGTAAATATTTGGTCTACCAAGCTCAGTTGTGTTGAGGTTGCCGGTACGTAGCTGCCGATATGGGCGAGTAGTACGATAACTGCGGTTTGACGCATATATGTTGATTTACCCCCCATGTTTGGACCGGTCACGATAAGCATTCTGCGCGCATCATTAAAGTGAACGTCATTGGGTATAAAGGGTTCGCTCAGAACCTGCTCTACCACTAAGTGGCGGCCTTGCTCTATATTGATGGTGGGTTGTTCGCAAAAGCTGGGTTTGCACATATTTAAGGTATCGGCTCGCTCGGCAAGGTTGGCCAGAACATCGAGCTCTGAGGCTGCACCCGCTGTGGCTTGAAGCTCTGCTAGTTGCTGGTTAAGCTGCTCCAGTAAACTGTCGTATAGCAATTTCTCGCGGGCCAGTGCTCGGCTTTTAGCGCTCAGTGCTTTGTCTTCAAAGGCTTTTAGCTCAGGAGTAATAAAGCGTTCGGCATTTTTTAAGGTTTGCCGGCGAATATAATCGGCTGGGGCCTGATCGGATTGCGCACGGCTGATTTCAATGTAGTAACCATGGACACGGTTGTAGCCCACTTTTAGGGTGCTGATGCCGGTGCGTTGTTTTTCCTGGGTTTCCAGGTCAATTAAAAACTGACCAGCATGGCTGCTGATATTGCGCAGTTCATCCAGTTCTTGATCAAAGCCTTCTTTAATGACGCCGCCTTCCCTTATTACCACTGGCGGATTGTCGATGATGGCGCGATCAAGTAAGTCCGTTAATACTGGATAACTACTTGTCGTTATTTTCAAAGCGTCTATTAACGGGCTGTCTAAGCCTTCACTTTCCTGCTGCAGTTGCGGTAGCGCGTTGAGCGATTGCGCTAGTCGGGACAAGTCTCGCGGGCGTGCTGAGCGCAATGCTACTCTGGCCAGAATACGCTCCATATCACCAATAGGCTTTAAAGCTTCTCTAAACGACTCAAATCGATAGTTAGTTAATAAGCTTTGTATCGCTGCCTGGCGTTGTTCCAGAATATTGCGGTCGCTCAGAGGGCGGTTTAGCCAGCGTCTTAATAGGCGGCTACCCATAGCAGTTTTGGTTTTATCCATAACCCACAGTAAGGTGTGTTTATCACCGCCGGTGAGGTTAGTATCTATTTCTAGATTACGGCGGGTAGCAGCATCCAAGATCACGCTGTCTTCGCGGCGCTCGTGAATTAAGCTGCGGATATGGGGCATGGCGGTGCGCTGAGTTTCCCTTGCATACTGTAGCAAACAGCCCGCTGCGGGGATGGCTAGAGTGAGATTGGCGCAGCCAAAACCGTGTAAGTCCTTGGTGTTAAATTGTTGGGTTAGCAGACGTTCGGCGGTCTCCAGTTCAAACTCCCAAACGGGGCGGCGACGAATACCACTACGAGCAGAGATGTCGGCGTTTTCCAGACTGTCGTGGATCAATACCTCGGCTGGATTTAAGCGTTGCAGTTCGCTGAGTACAGCGGCGATGCCATCGACTTCAAATACCTTAAAACTACCACTGCCTATATCGAGACTGGCGATGCCATAACGGTCCGCATGAAAATTAATAGCTAGCAGCAGATTGTCGCGGCGCTCTTCCATCAAGGCTTCATCGCTGATGGTGCCGGGTGTCACTATACGCACGACTTTTCGTTCTACTGGCCCTTTGCTGGTTGCTGGGTCACCTATTTGTTCGCAGATAGCGATTGATTCGCCAAAGCGTACCAGTTTAGCTAGATAGTTATCGGCAGAGTGGAAGGGGATGCCCGCCATTGGAATGGGATTACCACCGGACTTGCCTCGGGATGTGAGTGTAATACCCATTAACTCCGAGGCTTTTTTGGCATCATCAAAAAATAACTCATAGAAATCTCCCATACGATAAAACACTAACTCGTTGGGGTGCTCAGCCTTAATTTTAAGGAATTGCTGCATCATTGGTGTGTGTTCGTTATTGCTTGCGCTTGATTTTATTGAAGTATTTTTCATTATCATGCTGTTTTATAAGGTTTTTTGTGTAATTAATCGAATATTTCTATGTGATTGTAAGCTCGTGAAATTTCAATAAATATCGTGTTTTTGCGCAAATAAGTGTAACATTAAGTGTAACATTTTTTAGTGATAAATAAGTTGCTCTCTAAATGTTACACTTTTAAACTTGATCGCAGTCTAAGTCATTGACTAACAGCTGGTTGAAGCCGCCCGATTACAAGGAGGAGTAATGACAAACCAACAGAATACCAAACCTTTATCAACGATGGCACTTAAAGCAATGAAGCCAGGCAATAAAGTTTTGGTGGATACGGGTGAAAACAGAGGCTTGAGGGTACGTTGTGGTCGAGGTGGTACAACAACCTTCTTCTATCGTTATACCAGCCCGGTAACCCATAAACTGGCTCAAATAGTGATCGGCCATTTTCCGTCCATATCCCTTGCTGACGCCAGATTAAAGCTACAGGATCTAAAGCTGGCAAGAGGTGATGGGCGTTGTCCAGCGGCAGAGCAAAATCTGGAAAAGCAGCAATTCAAAGATGCGCCTAAAGAGCAAAGACTGACGGTCAAGCAGCTAGTGGATCTGTATCTAAAGAGTTACATAGAAGACCGCGAGGTTGACGGCAAGTTGATCCATGGTGCTCGTAAAAAGAAAGGCCAAAAAGAAGTAAGGCGAACCCTTTATGGCGATGCCGTCCTGGTTTTGGGTCGCAGGCCTGCATGCAAAATAACCAGAAAAGATGTTGTGCTGATGATTATGGACATTGTGGAGCGAGGGGCTAATGTCCAGGCAGGTAATGTTTTACGGGAGTTCTCAGCTGCTTACGAATTCGCAATTGGCCTAGATCGATTTGATGATGGTTTCGCCAACCCTGCCTTATTGGCAAAAAATAGTTTACGGCAGGCAAAAATCAGGCTTACGTCTGAGCGAGGCAAACGTACTTTGTCAGAACAGGAAATTAAAGCCTTCTTAGCCTGGTTGCCGGGGTCTGTTTTTACACCCACCCAAAAAAATGTTCTTAGGTTTACATTATGGACGGCCTGTAGAACAGGTGAGGTCTGTAATGCGCATTGGCAAGACATGGATCTCGTTAAAAAGACCTGGCACCTTACCGATACCAAGACAGGTATAGAGCGGTATGTTCAATTGCCAGCGCAGGCAGTTGCATTCTTGGAGCAGTTAAAATTGACAACGGGTGATTGTTTATTCCCCTCGCAGAAAACAGGAAAACCCATCCAGCAAAAAACGCTCACCGAGCAGGCGTGGCACCTTCGCACTTCCGGCAGGATGCTGAACATTGAACACTGGACACCTCATGACTTAAGGCGAACGGTGAGAACGGGCTTGTCTCGGATGGGATGCCCAAGTGAAGTTGCCGAAGCCATTCTGGGCCATAGCCGCAGTGGTATAGAAGGCACTTATGATCTTCATAAATATGAAAAAGAAGCGGGAGTCTGGTTACAAAAGTGGGCTGATTATCTTGATGAAATGACGGTCTGATTTATTGTTATTACAGCTCTGTTTTTAATTAAGTGCATTTTTCTTTCTTTGTTAACAGGAGGCTTATTGGTAGCGAGTCCCTTCTAGTGCGGTAGGATCAATCTACTAATGTAGGAGGTGTATGAGCATGGTAGATATTCAACGAAGTGATATTGCTTCCGCTGATCGTATTGTTCGACAGACTGAGCTAGCAAAAATTTTAGGGGTTAGTTCTGTTACACTTTGGCGTTGGCGGCAAAATAATAAGTTTCCTGCACCGATAAAATTGGGAAGTGGTAGAATGATTGGGTGGCGCATGTCGTCAATTCTGCAATGGATTGATGAGCAGGAAGTGCTCGATTAACCAAATGAATTAGTCACCGAGCACGTTAATATTATTTACAGTTCGAATGTTGGTTTGCTATGGGTTATTTTCTACCCAATTATTACCATGCCCCTGATCAATAAGGTTATTCAACCATAGTCGCAGAAATCCATTCAGCTCTTTTCTGAGTTGAGGGTAAAATTTACCGGGTTCAGGAAATACTACCTGATAGATCGGTGGCAGGGACTGTTCAAAGGTCAAAGTCTCTACCATTTGTAATGCTGGATAAACGATGACAACCATTTCCGGATCTTTACAAAGATCACCGTTTTGCCGGAAATAATGCGCCATTGAAAACGCAATGCCAGCGTTTCCTGATACGTCATCCATATGTTCGACTCTTTCCAGCACTAAATCCATAAAACCATTCGTGTGGCTTTTGCTGTAGGGCTTCGGCATTGCACCGTCTTTGGCAATAACGCCCAGTTTGATCAGTCGGTCGTAGTTAGTTTCGTAAATGGTCTTTCTCATAATAGTTACCCCTGAGTCTATGAATGGTGATTAACGAGCGCAGCGCCACGCCGCGCTCCTGACCCGCTGGCGAAGCGTGGGGGTAGCAAATTGCAGGTGGCTCACCGGAAGCCGCAGCTAAGTGGAGGAGCGAAGCGGGGGAATCTGAACGGGTGAGGAAGCGCGAAGCCTTGTACTTGCAATGCGCGTGGGGCAAAGCCCCTAGCGGGTTGAACTGTCGGAAAAAATTACTGAGCTAGAGCATCCAGGAAGACTGAAACACTAGGGATTGGTAGCTAAGTGAGGTACGGCCGACAAAAGTGTTGAATTTAATCTATCTGAAGATCGTGTCTAATCGACACCACTACTTTCGTGAGATTAAGCTCAAAGCCCCCCGCCTTATCAACCAAATAACGTGCAACACTATTGGCTGTCGCAGGGAAAAAACCACACCATGAAACTTCGAAATGCTCTATCGCAGCGAGATAACTTTTACGCGTGTTATCTCGCATTGCTGCAAGAATATATTTTCAATCTTTCTCATAGCGTCCACCTCGCTTTACGAAGGATTGACATGTTCGTGTCGGTGATGGACGTCGGGATAATGCGGATGCTTGTGTGTTATTGACACGTGCTGATGAAAATGTGTGTGTGGTTCATTTCCATCCCGGTCAAACACATGATCGTGCTGGTGATGATTGTCGTGTCGATGCGGGTGGTTGTGTTCAAGCGGTTCGTGCGTGTGGGTATGATCGTGAGATTCCGTTAAGTGCAACCATACCCCAACGGCCATACAGGTTGCAGCTAACCAAAATGGTATCGATGTGGCTTCATTGAGCAGAGCAATAGACACGGCCGCTCCGAGAAACGGCGCCGTTGAAAAGTAGGCTCCCGTTCTTGCCGTACCCAAATGGCGCAACGCGAGCACGAACATGACGAGGCTAACGCCGTAACCCAAAAATCCGAGTAGAGTTCCTGTAAAGAACGATGCGAATTCGGGGAATTGATAGCCCAGTAATAACGCGATGCTACAGTTGACAACACCAGCGGCCAACCCTTTGCTACCGGCAATAAAAAGCGCATCTGATGCAGAAACCTTACGCGTAAGGTTATTATCGATGGCCCAGCATATACACGCGCCGACAATATAAATCGGCCCTAACCATGTGTTATTCGTCCCCTCCATGAGTGCAGAAGGCCACGAAACGATAATTCCACCGAGGACAATCGCAAACATACCCATGACAATTCGACGATCGGCGTTTTCTTTAAAAATAATCCAAGCTATAACGGCGGTAAGAACCGCCTCAACGTTCAATAACAGCGAGGCAGATGAACCACTGGTTTGTGCAAGCCCAAGCATTAGCAAGACTGGTCCCAAACAACCACCAAACACGATTGCACCAATCAGCCAAGGCCATTCACCCTTTGGCAAATTTGGGGACACCCAACATTTGTCTCGGAGCAATCGAATGACTAGCAAGCCAATACCGCTGCCTAAGTAAAGCACGCCACCCAGCATTACCGGGGAGACGTGCTCCAATAGCAGCTTGGCAAATGGCGTGCTGACGCCAAACAATAAAGCCGCACTGAGTGCGTACAGCACGCCAGTGGAAAATTGGATCACTACTTAACCCCTTCAAATTCCCCGGTAAAGTTTGCGTCAAACACTTCTCCGCCATCGGACATTAGAATGTAGAGTGTTTTCTTTTCGCTTTCATTCAGCACCGACACAATGTAATAACCGTTTCCTTTTTTTGTCATAGCAACATTCTTGGCCGGTACCGATGCCCAGGTATTGGGAAGCTGCCCAAAACCTAGGCCTGCATCACGAGAGGATAAGTTGGTGGCAACATCAAGCGCCAGCGACTGTGCAGCGGATTCAGAAATGGGGCCATGGGCATGATCGCTATGCGCGAACAATGATTGAGATGTAAGTAGTGTCATTAACATTAAAATAGTCGATAGAACTTTCATAAGAATTGCCTTTAATTAATTCTTAGTGTGGTAATTAATGGGTGTGGTAGTGTTCTCCATCATGTGAATGCTCGTTGGGCTGATTTTCTTGCTGCTCTTTTTTCTGCTCGGGCACTACTGCTGGAAAACTATTTTCTTTGAGGTCAAGCTTCTTTGTGTAGTTTGATAAAGGTGAGGATTCTCGAAGCATATCTTCGTGAGTATGATGGTGATCATCTTGATTCAGTGGAAAATCATCGGAATATGCCGTGTGCTGATAACCGTGCAATTGCATCAGTAGCAGCAAGCCACCCACCAGCATTAATGCCACGTTAACAGCCTTGCTGAATCTTTGAAACGATGCCGTTTTTCGCCAGGCAAGCAAAATGACAAGCATCACACACAGGGCAATGATTTGTCCCACTTCAACACCGACATTGAACGAAAGAATTTTCAACACTAGACCATGATCGCCCAAAGGTAATTGTTGTAGCCGTGTGGACAAACCAAAGCCATGAATTAAACCAAATATAAACACCATCCACGTTAAATTCGGTGATGATATTTGGAAATATCTTTTAAATCCATCGAGATTGTCAAACGCCTTGTAACACACCGTTAAGGCAATAACGGCATCAATCAGATAGTAATTCGCGGTTATTCCCCAAAGCGTTGCAAATACCAGTGTAATTGAATGACCCACGGTAAATGCTGTAATGAACTTCAAAATATCGCGAAATCGGGTTAAGAAAAACATCACACCAAACAGAAACAACAAATGATCGTAGCCAGACAGCATATGCGTCGCACCTAGGTGCATATACTCAAAGTATCCCGCATTCAATATTCTGGCTTGATCTTCAGCTGACATGCCGTGCGACATAGCATTGACGCTGATGAAACACAGTAGACCCATTGTTAATAGTCTTATCATAATATCCTCAAATAATGTTTTTTAGTCACCACTTCTACTTTTAAGATGTCTTACCCATCTAAGCATGGTGGGGTCGTGGTCTATCTCTATGTACCAAACGATAAAGCACAGGTAATACAAACAGCGTTAACAACGTTGATGAAATAATTCCACCAATGACCACGGTCGCAAGTGGGCGCTGTACTTCTGAGCCTATGCCAGTATTTAACGCCATAGGCACAAACCCTAACGACGCAACTAGTGCCGTGGTAAGAACAGGGCGTAGCCGCGTCAGAGCACCTTCAATAATGGCTTTTTCGACACTCAAACCATCGTGGATTAATTCACGAATAAACGACACCATCACCAAGCCATTTAAAATTGCGATGCCCGACAAGGCAATGAAGCCGACCGCTGCGGAAATGGAAAACGGGATATCACGCATCACCAAAAACAGAACGCCTCCGGTGAGTGCGAGAGGCACTCCTGTAAAAATAATGAGGGCGTCTTTGAACGATCCTAGGGCGAGAAACAACAAGCCCACTATCATTAACAACGTGATCGGAACTACCAGCGTTAAACGCTCTGAAGCCGATTGTAGCTTTTGGTAGGTGCCACCGTATTCCACCCAATATCCCGCTGGGATCTCTACGGAGTCTTTAATTTGAGTTTGAATATCCGCAACAAAAGAACCCAAATCTCGCCCGCGCACATTAGCGGTAACAAATACACGGCGCTTGCCGTTTTCACGGTTGATTTGATTAAAGCCTTCCACCAATTCCATGGTTGCTAATTCCTGTAAGGGAACAGCACTGCCGTTAGATAGCTGAATGGGCAGATACTTTAAGCGATCCATATCCGTTCGACGCGCTTCCGGTAAACGTACCACAATATCCGTGCGCCGGTCGCCTTGATAAAATTGGCCAGCGACTTCACCGCCCAATGCAATAGCCAGCTGATCCTGTAATTCACTCACAGCTAAGCCATATTGCGCCAGCACATCAATTTTAGGTTGTAAGGTCATAATCGGTAGGCCAGTGGTTTTCTCCATTTGCACATCGGCTATTCCTTCCACACTGGAAATCGCTTGTTGAATGTCGTTGCCTAGTTTGTCTAATTGCTCAAAATCATCCCCAAATATTTTAATTGCCAATTCTGCACGAACGCCCGACAACAACTCATTAAACCGCATCTGGATGGGCTGCAAAAACTCGTAGCGATTGCCAGGAATGGGTTCCACCAATGCGGCTAAATCGTCGACTACTTGAGCTTTGGTTTTATTCGGATCTGGCCAGTCGCTGCGGGGTTTTAGAATAATAAAGTTATCGGCCACGCTAGGGGGAACAGCGTCCGTTGCTACATCGGCGGTGCCCACCTTGGCAAAGATGCGTTCAACTTCCGGCATATCTTTTATTTTTGCTTCAAGGGTTTTTTGCAGGTCTACGGCCTGACTCAATGAGGTTCCAGGAATGCGCAGCGCGTGCATCGCAATATCGCCTTCATCCAAGTTGGGCACAAACTCACTACCCAAGCGCGTAGCTAGCCAAGCAGAACCCACTACCAATACGAGCGCAATCGCCACTACCGCCCAGCGCGCTTTTAATGCGATGTTCAATAGCGGTTCGTAAACAGAGCGCGATACTTTAATAATCGCACTGTCTTTTTCTGTTACAGGTTTATTGAACATTAACGCGATACAGGCAGGAACAAAGGTAATCGACAATACAATGGAGCAGAGTAAAGCGATTACGACGGTCAACGCCATGGGATGGAACATTTTCCCTTCCACGCCGGTCAGCGCAAAAATGGGCAAGTAAACGGCCGTGATAATAAATACCCCGAATAACGCAGGACGAATCACTTCACGTGTTGCCTGAAAAACAATCTCAAAGCGTTCTTTGGTATCCAAGCTTTTTCCGGGTGAAGACGCATGACTGAGACGCCGCAAACAGTTTTCGACAATAATAATGGCCCCATCCACGAGCAAACCAAAATCCAGCGCGCCCAGGCTCATTAAATTGGCACTGACACCGGCATGCACCATACCTGTCACCGTCATTAGCATTGCTATCGGAATAACGGCGGCGGTTAGTAAGGCCGCGCGCACATTGCCCAGTAAAAAGAACAAGATGACAATGACAAGTAAAGCGCCTTCGAGTAAATTCGTTTGCACCGTTTTTAAGGTTTTATCGACTAGAGTGGTTCGATCGTAAACGGCGGTAGCAGTAACGCCTTCCGGCAAGCCTTGTTTAATCTCATCCAGTTTTTCGGCCACAGCTTTAGCTACCGTGCGACTGTTCTCACCGACCAACATAAATACGGTGCTCATCACCACTTCGCGACCGTTTTGAGTGGCCGCGCCGCTGCGTAATTCTTTACCCTCTTCAATATTCGCAATATCTTTAATACGCAGCGGTACGCCTTGATCGCTGCGAATCACAATATTTCCGATGTCCTTGAGCGTTTCTTTTTGCCCAGGAACACGTAACAACCATTGCGCGCCGTTGTGTTCAACAAAGCCAACACCGCGATTTTGATTGTTATTCTGAATCGCCTGAATGACATCCTGTTGGGTCAACTCGAACGCCAGTAGCTTTTCGGGTTCAAACGCCACTAAGATTTCACGTTTATAACCGCCGATAGGATTCACTTCCACCACACCGGGTACCCGAAGCAGTTGCGGTCTAATAATCCAATCGTGCACTGAACGTAAATCGGTGGGTGTTACCAGCGACCCGTCTTTATTCAGTGCGCCGGGTTCGGCGTCCACCGTAAACATAAAGATTTCACCCAAGCCCGTGGCTATAGGGCCTAATTCCGGTTCGAGCAAGCGAGGAAGATTGGATCGTGCGCTGGATAGGCGCTCATTCACCAACTGGCGGGCAAAGTAAATGTCGGTGTCATCACTAAAAATAATCGTAACTTGTGAAAGCCCGTAACGGGAAACCGAGCGTGTGTATTGCAGGTTGGGCAAGCCTGCCATTGCGGTTTCAATGGGAAACGTCACCCGCTGCTCAATCTCTTGTGGTGTATAGCCGGGAGCCTCAGTGTTGATCATCACCTGTACGTTGGTGATATCCGGAACAGCATCAATCGGTAATTTGGTGAAATTCCAAATACCCAAACCACTGATGGCCAGCACGGCCACCATAATTAAGGCCCGACGCTGGATAGCAAATTGAATCAAATATTCAAGCATGTTATTTCCTTAAAACGGGTAAACCTTAGTGGTCGTGGGAAGCGCCGGACTTTTCAATATCGGCTTTGATAATAAAACTGTTTTCTGTCACGTATTCGGTACCGGGATTTAATCCCCCCAATACCTCCACCCAATCGCCGGCTTCACGCCCCAGCTCCAACATCCTCACTTCGTATTGGTCACCCACTTTGGCGTACACCACGGTAAAGTCTCTGAAGGCTTGCAGGCCAATCCGTTTCACGGCCAGTGGCACGTTATAGCGTGCGACTTCAATGTCACCGGTAATAAATTGCCCCGCAGACAGTGCATTTTCTGCGTTGATAATATCTACCCGCACGGTACTGGCTTGATTTGCCTTTAGCTGCGTATCAATTGCATTAACACGCCCGGTCAATGCAGTCTCTTGTCCATTAACATGCAGCGTGACTTCGGCGCCTACAGCAACGCGTTTTCGATCAACTGAGAATACCGACAGCTCTGCCGTAAGTTTTGAGGTGTCAACAATCGACACCAAGGTTCGGCCGCCACTTTGCTCACCAGGATTGGCTGCTTTGCTTGTGACCACACCATTAATCGGCGAGTTAATGGTGAAACTTTTTAGGCTCTCATTACTGTTGATGGTGATGAGCTTATCTCCAGCCTTTACCGCTTGCCCTAAGCGCACATGCACTGTTGTAATTTCACCTTCAAAGCGCGCGCTAATGTTGCGCTCGGCGTCGGGCTGTGGGACTAACTTGCCGAACGATTCGATGGTTTCAACTAGCGTGGCTTCACCGGCTATGTCGGTTTGTATCTCCATCGCCTCCGCCACCGAGGGTTCAATACGTGTTCGACCTTCAAAGTTATCGTATTGCCATTGATGTTTCTTGCCTTGGTATTCCGCTTTAATCGTTACCACAAAGGAGTGCGGTTCATAAATCTCCATATCGCCACGTAAAAAATCAGCTTGTGGCTTGAAGTTGATTGTATCGACTACATTCCCTAGACGAGTGAGCGTGACGACCAGAGAAACATCTTCCGGCTTGACGGGCTGTCCATCATTCGTAATCCACACACGAAATTCCGGCGGCACACCTGTTTCAAAAATAGCGAGTTCCAGTACAAAATCTCCATCTTTTAATAGACGTCCACGGTGCGCACCTTTTTCAGGTTCCGCTTCTTGAACTTCTGTTTCAACGGCCAAGCTGAAAGTGGTATATCCAAGAAAAGCTAAAGCAATAAGCCCTGCCATAAAAGGGCGTAGAAGAGAGTTAATCATTGGTTATCCCCGTTGTTTTCAAATTCTTTTGCAGATGAAATTCCTATTAAATTCAGCCCCGTTAAACGCTCAATTTCCGTCAAATTGTTGTGCGCTTTTAAGCGTACATCGATCAATTCCATTCTCGTATCCAAGACTTCGTTTTGTAAGGCATACCACTCTCTGTAGCTGTATTTTCCAAGCGAGTAGGCTTTTTGTGTTTCGACAAGCGCTCGTTCTAGGCGTGGCAAAATATTCTGTGTGAGTGCGTTGTTAATGTGATAACTGTGCTGCAGCTCTTCGTAAAGCACATACAGCTGAGTAGAAAGTTGAATCTCTTTGGCCCTAGCATCAGCCGCGTAGCGTGCCTGCTCGGCGCTAAGTGCCGAAATCTGATGCCGGTTACGCGTGGATTTGCCAAGCGGAAGAGAGACGCCGAAGGTTAAACCGTAATCTTCAGTCGCTTCGTAGCGCCGAACCCCTGTATTAAATCGCCAGCGATTTTTTACCTCTTCACGCGCTAAGGTGATTTCAGAGTCGATAACCCGTTGTTGCGTTAAAAAATATCGTACTTGAGGGTTATTGCTTATCCCGTTTTCCAATGTGTCATAATTGATGATTTGTTCGTTTAGCATTAGCGCTCCGTTTACCCGAACAAAATCGGCACTAGCGCTTCCCCATTGCGATGCCAGAACCTTTTTAGCTGATTTTAATTCATGCCGAATATCTTCTACCTCAAGTTCACGTCGCTCTAAATTAACCTCGGCTTGTAACTTATCAGCAGACGGAGAGCGCCCGGCATCCACCCGTTTTTGTATTTCTCCGAGTATTTGAACGGCGTGTTGCTGTGCATTTTTAGCCACAACTAATCTTTCTTGATAGGCCAGCACCGTTAAAAACGCATGTGCCGTTTGCGCCGCAACATCGTAACGTTGAATGTCACGTTCAATTTCCAGTACGTTTGCCTTGGACTGGACAGACTTGACGCGTTGATCGAGCAGGCCACCCTGCAAAACCCAGCTGATACTGAGCGTTGATTGCGCATTGTCGAGACCCCTGTGTTCGCCAGTACCGAGCGCATCTTCAAGCGTCAGATTGATTTCCGGCTTTTCACCAATAGCGGCTTGTTGGGCCAGCGCATTGGCACTCTTTAGGCGGTATTGATAAGACGCAAGTGCTGGGTGGTTTTGCAAACTAAGTTCTACCGTCTGCCGGAGCGTCAATTCGTTACGAGGTGTTTCATCTGCCATAAGGGGTATTGACAGGGCGAAATAAATTGCTGTTCCGCAGAAGCCTGTAAGCTTAAATAAACAACCAAAAAACCGATTACAGGTCGGTTTTTTGGTTGTGCTAAAGGGGATAAACAATCGCATTAGCGCTCCTTTAAAAGCGTAAAGTTAAAATAAGTGATTTAGTGGCTAAATAGCCGTTCAAGCGCGTGATGAAGTAAATCTACAGACAACGTGCTAAGTAGGGCTGCCGCAATGGAAAACGAAAAAAATAATAAGATCGGAAATGACTGACCTTTGTTATCGTTGAGGAGATACTCAATGCGGAAAGTCAATGGATGGGTAGAAAAATGGCAATTTGACAAGGGCATCGAGCCTGTAGGATGTTGACCTAAACTGGAAACTTTAAGCAGAGTTTTAGCGATTACCGTTTCATCGCTCATCGTAGATAACACAGATTCATCTGCGGCCTGCTCCAAGGCGAGTGAAAAATCGTTATTCAGCTGTTGTGCGATAAACGTCGGGAAAAAAGCAGCCAATAGTGAAAACCCATATTTTCTTAGTGGATCGTACGACCTTGCATGCGCTAATTCATGCTCAGCTACAACGGTTGCTTCTTGTGAAGTTAACTGAGCGCTAAGACCACTTGTAATATATGACCTAGGGCGAAAAAGTCCTGAGGTGAACGCCCGCGACTCCTCAGATTCGATCACCGTCAGACGCTGCTTAGAATTAGTATTCTGTATAAAGAAATCGAGCTGATTAAGTTGCGCATTGGCCTTAACGGCTTTTACGATCTTGGTTAAACATACGCTAAAAAAAACTATGCAAAACACACCTATCGATGCGCCGTGCCAGCTTAGAATTTCAAATTGGTAAATGTGATGCCAGTGCAGAAAAGTGGATAGCCATGTATCGCTTTTTGACGTCAATTCTGGGAGCACAAGCAAAATAACACTGAATAAACTGATAACCCAGGGAAGAATACCGATGCACCACAAAATACTGATTTTGGTATTAGCCTGAAAGCGGTTAAGCGAATTCGAGATGAAGTATATCGTCACGCTGATAAAGATCAGCGATGCGCAGAGACTAACAAAAATAATTGACAGTATGTTCAGGCTCAGCCCCCAATAGCCCAAAATCATTGGTTACCACCAGCACGAGAAGCCGCACGCTTTTCTTCTATCAGCCGTTCGAGTTCATCTAGTTGTTCATTATCAAGATCTGAAGTTAGAGACGAGAAAGCGGCGAGCAATGGACTGTCTCTTGTTGAGCCAAAATCACTGGCGATATCATTGATTAATTGTCCTATAAAGGCATTACGATTTATTGCCGCTTTATATAGGTAAGCGTGACCTTGCTTTTCTCGACTTAACAAATTCTTTTTGTACAGGCGATCTAGGGTGCTTTGAATCGTATTTAACGTACCCCCGCGAGTTTTTTCGAAATGCGCGAATACTTGCTTGGCATCCACTTCGCCAGTATCCCAAATGTGTTGAAGCACTAATTTTTCGAGTTCGCCAAGATTCATAATGCCAATCACGCAGAATTTATAGGGGGGAGTAAGATAACACGACAAAAACCGATAGCCAATCGGTTTTTGTCGTGTGCATTAATTAAATTAGGCAGGGTGTTTGGTTTTAAGTTTAATAGAGTGTCATGGCAAAGGAGGGCCCAGGGGCTTTGAGATGCTGAATAAATGCAAAACAGCAGCCGTTGGATTGGATCTGCACCCCTTAACCCGCTGATCATTAATAATTACTTTGCTCAATTACTTGAGGTAGCTCTTTATGATCGCAACAACTTGATCTAAATCTTCATTTCGCTGCTCCATTGAAATATCGTTTGTACCAAGGTGTTCGCGAATATGACCTTCTAAAACTTCACTCATCAGGCCGTTTACTGCGCCTCGAATTGCCGCAATCTGCTGAAGTATTGCGGAACATTCGACTTCTTGTTCTAGCGCATTCTCCAGTGCTTGCGACTGGCCTTTGATACGTTTAATCCTGGTTAGCAATTGTTTTTTCGCTTTAGTGGTATGTGGCATAATCAATCCTAGATCAATAAGGTATACTGGGGTATAGTATATTAATTGAAATGAATAAAATAGGCTGCTCATGAACCTCGGCGCTACCTCCAAAGATTTAACGCACTCACACATTTTTGATAATGGGAACCCATTAGCAGAACGTAATACAAAGTGGGTCGTGCTGTTAACTACCGTAATGATGGTTGCAGAGATTTCAGGAGGCTGGATTTACAATTCTATGGCCTTGCTCGCTGATGGCTGGCATATGAGCTCGCATGCTTTAGCCCTTGGATTATCGGTGTTTGCCTACGTAGCCGCTCGTCGATTAGCTCATGATAACCGTTTCTGTTTCGGCACATGGAAAATCGAAGTCCTTGGTGGTTATTCTAGTGCAATATTCCTATTAGGCGTTGCGGGATTGATGCTCTACCAGTCAGTTGAACGCCTCATATCTCCGATGCCCATCCAATACGATCAAGCTATCGGTATTGCGGTAATTGGCCTGTTAGTGAACTTGGTTTGTGCTTGGTTGCTCAAAGGTGGCCATCATCACGACCACCATGGTTCTGATCACCATCATCACGATCTGAATTTGAGAGCGGCCTACCTGCATGTACTGACTGACGCGGCAACTTCAATACTGGCGATCGTCGCACTTATTGGTGGCAAATTCTGGGGAGCAAGTTGGCTGGATCCTGTTATGGGCATTGTGGGTGCAGGATTGGTGTCGACGTGGGCATATGGCTTGCTGCGAGATACAGGTCGAGTATTGCTCGATGCAGAGATGGACACCCCTGTGGTAGCAGAAATTAAAGAGGTTATTAATGGAAGTTCAATAGGTGCAGATATCACCGATCTTCACGTATGGCGTGTTGGCAAAGGGAAATATGCCTGTATTCTGTCACTTGCCTGTAGAACCTACACCACCCCTGATTTTTTCAAGAAACAATTGAGCATCCATGAAGAATTGGTCCATGTCACTATTGAGCTAAATTATCCTGAAGTCTTAATTTGATAACAGCAGAGAACATAATGAGTGGCTGTGTTCCCATAGCAATGATGGTTCAGAGAGTTCTTAATGAAAAGATACTTAAATCAAGCATGCGTCTGGAAAGGGCGGTAGGTTGGTCGCCGTTAATTATCAGCTAGAAGAAGTCGATATTCATTCGCATAATTACTATTTTTTTAATAGACCTCCGATATTTTCACACCCCACGTCACTGCCAATAAAATGCAGTGACGTGGGGTGCGGCCCCTTACGAAATCTGACCTGCAGTAACTTTTCTAACATGACGAAAGCATTATCAGGGTTCTTCTAACCCTGTTCCTCGATAATACAACTTCCATGTGTGGCTATTGCACCCTCAATAGCAAATCGGCTCGAAGGGGCTTTTCAAGTTGATTCACGCAACCGCGATGAGTGACTTATCACTTAGTTTTATACGTCAATAAGGAGGAATGCCTGGCAAAAGAAAAAACGAAAGTAGTAGTACTGTCTAAAGCGTGAAAACAAAACAGCGTTGTACCCATCCGGGGATTGGCGCTGTTGGTTATGCCGCTATTCAGGGTTTTTTGGGAGTGGTGTCCCATGACGTAAGCAATTAGTTTTTGAAATTGCTTCTCCATTCACTGCGGTGGCTGGACAGTCATAAACACTGACCAAGACTTTAACACCGCACTGTTCTTATGTTGTTGCGACCGTTCTGAACGGTCGCACGTCTGTTCCGAAAGACACACCGTCTGTTCAGAACAGTCATAGATACTCAAGAACAGACAACAAACCTGACCGGAACGAATAGACATTTACGAATAGGTCATCAAAGACCGATTAGATATTGAATAGCAGCAGCGGCACAACAAATCTGAAGTTACAGGAGCAAATATCTTAGGGTTTATCTATCGCTAAGCACTGTTCAACAACAGTCGGCTGATAGTGGAAGTACCCTTCATCCTTTTTATTTCTTCCATTCATGAAAGGTTAAACGACGACTACGCACGACCACATTGCCGAGAATGTGAGCACGTTTTATTTCTCGACGAGGAGTTGTCTGTGAAAGATCTCAACTATCAGTTAAAGAGCCTGTGCGAACGCAATCAGGATGGCAGTCGTAGTACGCAGGCCGAACGTTTTCAGTTGTTACAAACCATGGCAAACCATCTCAATGAGTTGGGTTATCGACGTATGGAGGCTAAATCTCTTAAGCCAAAACATGTTGATGCGTTAGTGGCTAAATACCTCGATGAGAATCTTGCGCCGGGTACGATCAAGAATCGATTGGCCGCTTTGCGTTGGTGGGCAGAAAAAATCGGTAAGCAAAACGTTGTAGCAAAAGACAATGCCTACTATGGCATTGAGTCTCGCGTTTTTGTCACTAACGTATCGAAAGCCCGTGATCTTGATCAGGATCTACTGAAAAAGATCAGCGACCCCCATTTAAAAATAAGTCTGGAGCTACAAAAGGCCTTTGGCCTGCGACGAGAAGAAGCGATCAAATTTAGTCCAGACTACGCAGATCGAAATACATTTATTCGATTAAAGTCTACCTGGTGCAAAGGAGGTCGGGCACGAGAAATTCCTATACGCACAGATGAACAACGCGATGTTCTAAGGCGGGCGCGATTAGTGGCCGGGAAGGGATCATTGATTCCGTCGCATTTGATGTATGTACAGCAAATGCGACTCTATGAACGTGAGACGCAAAAAGTAGGTTTATCCAAGTTACATGGTTTGCGTCATCGCTATGCACAAGAGCGCTATCTGGAGCTAACTGGCAAACACGCACCGGCGTGTGGTGGCCCAACCCGCAGTGAGCTCACCGAGGAAGAACGTGCGAATGACACAGTGGCTCGTTATGCGATTTCTCAAGAGCTCGGCCATGAGCGTGAGCAGATTACAGCGGTTTATCTCGGGCGCTAAAGTCAGTATTTAGCCGATACGCTTAACGGGCGCTGCCCTGGCCGCTGGGCCTTCCCGCCCTCGCCGGTAGCAGGGGTTGCGCAGTGCTACAACCCCTGTGAAAGGGTAATAAGGTTCGGCGCATCAAGGACTACTCGGCTAACGCCTGTGTTCCTCCTTGACGCGGAAGCTTCATAACGAATCACACTGTGGTTATTGCAGTCTCAATAGCAACGAGCAGCTACGCTGCCAACAAATCGGTATGACTTGAAAACGTTGCCAACAGCAGTTGTTGCGTTAGCCAGTTATACCACCCCTACGGGAGAATGATTTCCCGTAGGGACATCTTTCTCTTTTTTTATTCACGATGAGGAGAAAGATGATGGAGTATTTAGAAATGCGTGGTGCAGTAAAACTCAAAGCAGATGCCGATAAATCTGTTGTGTATTCTGTTCTTGATAAGTTACGAGAAACAGAGTTTTTCGATGCAGGTTATATCGATATAGGCATTGAGGAAAACATTCTGAGTATTAGTGCCGAAGGCACGATTTCAGAAAGTTACAGTACCCGTGCGTTGTTGACACAGCTGCAGGGTCAGTTGACCGAAACGTCGATGATTGGTGTTTCAAGTGTACGATGGGAAACTCTCGTGGTACTGAAACACTGGCAGCCAACACCGGCTATGCGACTGGAAGTAACCGATCAGCTGGTCTTTGCCAACTAACTTACGCTATAGCACCCACGATAAAGGTCTGACTCCCGTCAGGCCTTTATCATTTTTATCTCTCACTGCCACATTTAAAAAACTCGCTATTTATTCTTTCTTTTGTTTATGAATGCTTTTCGCTGCTAATGGAAAGCTGCTGTCGATAATCTAGTGACGGTTTTCAATCATTGGATGAAAGGCGAGTGTTATGCAGGGTGTTATGTTTAATAAACGTGGGGTAGTTGCAGTAATAGTGTTTATTGTTGCGTCAGCCACACAGGCAGACGCGCCGGATCGTCGTGTCTTTGAGAATCGCTATCTGTCCGTCCAGGTTGGAGCGGAGCACGCTCAAATTAATTTATTGCAAAGCATCATCGAGATACAAGTACCCGAACGGTTTCAAACGGTCGGGGGATCATTGAATTATCTGTTAAAGCCGTATGGTTTTCAGATTGATGATAATCCTGAGTCGAATGAACAGTACCTTTTGTTGATGTTGGCGCTACCCGAACCGCACCGACAGCTAGGGCCAATAACATTAATGGACGCGGTGACTACGCTGGGAGGTGCAAGCTTTCGACCTTTAATCAATCCCGTTAAACGCACAGTACGGTATCAACTCCGTGATGGGTTTGGGAAATTTGTGACTGATGAAGAATTGGCCCACGCGAGAAAACAGTGGTTAGAAGAAAAAGAAAAGAACTCGCCATCGCTAACCGATAAAGAGTTCACCGTACATGTACAGCCAGGTGACAACTTAAGCAGTATCGTTAACGAGCTTGATATCGCGGGTATAACAACCGATCAAGCACTGGTTTATCTTTTTCAAGCGAATCCTCACGCCTTCGTGAGCAGCAATATGAATTACCTACTGGCTGGCGCGGAATTGACGATTGCTCCAGTTGAGCCTGAAACGTTGCCGACTGCAGTTGAAGCCAGTCAGTTGGTCGATGAACACTATCGTTTATGGGTTCAGCGCGAGGTAACACCGTGAATAGCCAAACGACTTTAGCTATTGGGTTAGTTTTGCTTTCGTCTATCTCTATCACTTCGATTGCAGATGCGGCTGAGACTTTAATGAATGCCGCGCAAACGCCCAGCACAGAAACGCCAATTAGCTTAACCATCGAGCTCAAGACTAAAGCTAAACGCTGGAGCTTAGATCAGGGCGAGTACCAGCGTTTTCTCGATTTAATGCAAGGCCCTTTAGGGAAATGGAATCCTGACCTTGATCCCTTATTGGCTCTGGGCATGTTTGCAACTTCATCGCAGCAGGAACAGCGTTATGCTGAGTTATATGCACAGCAGGAATTCGATCTAACCGAGCGAGCGTTGCAATTTCAACAAGCTTACCGCGTAGCGTTTGATAGCTTGTACCCCAGTAAAACAATGTTAGATCAGCGTTTATTAGCGCCGTACTTTGCGCACCAGAAAAATAAATCATCGATGAGGGAGGCCAAACAATTAGCACAGCAACGCTTTGTTGAGGGTGATCGTCTACTTCTCTTTGTTCCCTCGACTTGTTCACAGTGTCTATCGCTTATCAACCGATTGATGAGTCTATTATCGAGCACGCAACGAAGTGGTGTCGATGTGTACGTCAAAAATTCTCAAGATGATGTGGCCGTTAGGGCATGGGCTCAGGCGCACAATATTCAATCCGATTGGCTAGATGAGCAGCGTTTAACCCTGAACCGTGAAGAAGGTTTACTACAGCGGTTGGCGAGCCAATCCTCGGATTCAACTCCCAGCGCTATGCCTATTTTCTTAAAACGCAATGAACGTTTTTTCCAACTAAACAGGGAGAGTTTGGGGCTATGAATTATTGTTTCGCTATGCCATGGATTGCGGGTGTTACGTTGATGCAGTCGGTCGCTACTGTTGCATTAGAAAACGTGCCCGTCGCTTATTTGATTGTCGCCAAGAGCCATCAAGTGCCTGTAGATATTCTTTACGCAGTAGCGTTGGCTGAAAGCGGTAAGCCCTATCAGGGCGAACAGAATCCGTGGCCGTGGGCGCTGAATATCGATGGACGAAGTGTTTTTTGCGAATCCCAGCAAGAGGCGATTCACCGAGTGATCCAGGCAATTCGACAAGAACAGTCGGTCGATATTGGTTTGATGCAGATAAATTGGCGTTGGCATCGGCAGCGGTTTTCCTCTATCAGTGAATCGTTAATCCCTATTATAAATCTCAGTGCAGGTGCCACAATTTTGTATGAGCAGTTTGAGCAGACTGACGATTGGTGGGAGGCCGTAGGGCGCTACCATGACCCCGGGCAAGATGCGGAATCGCTCAATAACGCACAGCGTTATCGTAAACGTGTAAAACAGTATTGGCAGGAGCGGTTCTAATGCGAGGGTTATTCGGACTGCTGTGTCTGTTGTTGTGTTTAGGCGCTCATGCCAGGGAACCATTGACGGTAATTTATGACTCGGGTGATACCTTGCCATTAGAACCCTATTTGCCGAAACGAGCGCCACAAGAAAAGGTTACTACTCAGAAAAAGAACGGCCAATTGGCTTTCAATTTGCCCATCACCACACCCTCGATGCAGCCGGGAAAGGCCACGGTCACCCCTAAAGCATTGCGTTATTTGCAGCAGCCTTTGTTTCTGGTGGGGGCTGATCAGGTATCAAGAGACTGGTTGGCCGAAAGGCGTGAACAGCTTATTCAGCTCGGTGCCGTAGGCCTGTTGGTTGAGGCTAAGGATCGCCAAGAGGTTGAGGCCGTCTTAGCCATTGCCGAAGGGCTAAGGCTGGTGCCTGCCTCTGCGGAAGGCTTCGCGGCTAAGTTGGGTTTAACCCATTACCCCATCCTGCTTTCAAAAGAAGGTTGGGAACAGTGACAGACCGTTATGAAATAGAGGTGTTATTACGTCCTCCTGTCGAACTGTCGTCAGCGATAGTGGCACTGAGTTGTGCGGGGATTGTGCTAGCGGCACCACGGATCTTGATGATGACGCCGTCGGTTGCCTTGTTCAGTGCCGCGTGTCTCGGCGGCATTGGGTTGTGGCGAGGACGACAAGCCTGGCGAGTGATTCAGTACCAGCGCCACCTCAGGCGCAGCCCACGTTATGTTATGTCTTCGTCACAAGTGCCTGTGAGTCAATCGGTGTTATTTTTAGGGCGAGGTTTTCGCTGGAATCAAACTCACACCGAACGTCTTTATGCCGCCCGAGATAAACGGGCTGAGCGTTATCTACAGCCTGGAGTAATCAAACAATGGGTTCGTCGCAAGGAGATCGAATGGGAGCATCTCCCCCTACTAAAATCGATCATGCGATTAACCGCCACAGATTCCCCTCTGAATCCCGTCCGTCCTCCACCGGCCACTGGAGGCGATGCCGTCATTCACGGTGTCGGGATCAGAGGGGAAACCAATGCCACCATGCCGCTCAGTGATCGAGTGGGGCATATGGTGGTGATTGCCCGCACCCGGCACGGCAAAACACGGCTGGCCGAAGTGCTCACCACCCAGGATATACGGCGCGGCAACAACTGTGTGATTGTGTTAGACCCCAAGGGTGATGCGGATTATCTAAAGCGCATTTATGTCGAATCACAAAAAGCCGGTCGACAGTTACTTATTTTTCATTTGGGTTATCCCGAACTCAGTGCCCGTTACAATGCCATTGGTTCCTTTTCTCGTATTACCGAAGTCGCCACCCGAATCGCTAGCCAGTTACCGGGCGAAGGTGATGCCAGTGCGTTTAAAGAGTTTGCCTGGCAATTTATCAATGTCATTGCCGTGGCGTTAGTGGCGATGGGGGAAACACCGGATTACCTGAAAATACGTCGCTATATTACTGACATCGATGCGCTACTGATTTTGTATGGTCGACACTGGTTAGCCGAAAATGGCCCTGAGGATTGGCAGGATGAATTGGGCGAGTTGCAAGATGGCATCAATATAAAATCACTGCCACGTATTGATCAGGGTAAAGACCTTGAAGCCGTGGCGATGGTCAGATACCTGAATGCCCATGCAGGATTCGATCAGGTGCTAGAAGGGTTGCTGTCAGCTTTTCGCTATGACCGTGAATACTTCCTTAAAATCACGGTATCCATTAAACCTTTTTTAGAAAAACTAACCACCGGCAACATCGCGTCTATTTTGGCGCCGGATAAAGCTAACGTTGATGATCAGCGGCCCGTGTTGGAATGGGCGCAGGCGATACGATCCAACGCTGTGGTTTATGTGGGGCTGGATGCGCTCACCGATCCTGAAGTGGCCAGCGCGGTGGGTGCTTCCATGTTCAGCGATTTAACCAGTCTGGCAGGCCATATCTATAAACACGGCATCGCACCTAATGAAGCTGGTCATCGTGACAGGCAACCGCCCAACATTGTTATCCACGGGGATGAATTCTCCGATTTGATCGGCCCTCAATTCAAAACCTTAATTAATAAAAGCGGCGGTGCGGGGTACCAACTTAATCTCTATACCCAAACCTGGAGTGATCCGAATGCCGAACTGGGCAGTGAGGCAAAAGCGGGGCAGTTGGCTGGCAATATCGGCACCATGCTGATCATGGGTGTGAAAGAAATAGCGACGTGTGAGATGTTCACCAAACAACTGCCAGAAGTCAGTGTCAGCGAAATCATGGCCGTCTCTGGTGTTACCGATAATGCAGAGACGGGTGCGGGTATGGGTTTTACATCGAACAATCAAGACCGGGTGAGTATAAGCCGTGTGCCTATGATTTCCCCGGCGGATATTGTAGCGCTACCTAAAGGGCAGGCATTCGTTCTGCTGAGAGGTAGTGAACTGTGGAAAATCCGCATACCCATGCCATCCAAAACGGACGACCAAGAGCTGCCTAACGATCTGGGCGATATGCTCCAACACATGCGGCGTAGCTATACGTCAGTTGTGGACTGGCCCAATTACTATGGTAGATAGCCACTATGGTCGATAGGCAAGGGTGATAAGCCCATGGCTAAACGGCAACAGTATCAGCCCCCCAGAAGAAAAGAACCTGGCCTCATCGGCCAGTTGTTTTCCGCGCTAGTTCAGCTCGTCGTCTGGCTGGTTATCAGCCTGATGCTGTCGATCATCATTGAATGGATAGGCATGATCTGGTTTTGGCCGGAGCAGGGGGCGGATCACGCGAAAACAGTTTTGGCTGCGGATAATGCTTACCTCAATCAGCAACTCTATGATCAATCGCTAAAGATCAAGAACGATGTCATTGCGACAACACACGAGGCAGTAAGCTGGATAGCTCATCAATCTTGGCTTAAAACGCTTCTAAATAACGTACCTGATGTTCCAGATAATAGCTTTTCATCGTTGCAGAAATGGGCGCATTATCTCTACCTTCAATACCGTGACTATCTAAAAGCATCTACCTATGTCACGCAAACCTTTGTGATTAGACTAGCGCTAATCCTGTTCTCGTTACCTATATTTGCAATAGCAGCAGTCGTCGGTGGTGTTGATGGTTTGGTTGAACGTGACCTTAGGCGTTGGGGTGGTGGGCGTGAAAGTAGTAATGTTTTTAACTTGGCGAGAAGGTCAATCGTGCCAGCTTTTGTCGCTGCGTGTGTGGTCTATATCAGCCTACCAATTAGTCTTAGTCCAGTAATTGTCATTCTGCCCTTTGCCGTTTTGCTCGGTTTGGCTGTCCGTATTACATTCGAGCGATTAAAGAAGTATTTCTAATGTGGGCGACTCGTTCTGAATTATGGAAATTCTAAGCATTCAGATGCTTTTGTTCGTAAGTAATACTTTTTTTGTGGTTGGGCAGGTCTTTGAATAGCTTGCCTAGTGAACAAAAGCCTTTGAATTTATTAGGTTTTTATTGGGTTTAACCTTATTCTTAATATATTCTGGCTTTTTTATAAACTACTGGACAAGGTACGCCAATGGCGTATAGTTGGTGCTAATGGTGCTAATGGTGCTAATGGTGCTAATGGTGCTAATGGTGCTAATGGTGCTAATGGTGATTGTGGAAACCACTGTATTTACCAGACTCATTCAGGAATTGATGAGTGATTATGAATATTAAGGAGCTGCAGGAAGCTTTGGTGAATCGACCGGACTTTAGGCGATCTCATTAAAGGCTCAGGTGGTAGCCGAAAAGTTCGTTGGAACTTGGAAAGCACAGGTAAAAGCGGTGGCGTTCGCGCTATCTATTACTGGGTGGTGAACGATGATCATATTCGTATGTTGTATGTTTACCCAAAGGGTAAGCAGGCTAACCTGACTCAGGCTCAGGCTCAGGTTGCACAGTTAAAAGCCATTGTTGAGGAGTGGTGACTATGAAAAAAGATATGTTCGATGAACTGTTGGCCAGTGTCGAGGAAATGGATGGCATCGTTAAAGGTAAGAAAAAAGCGTCTCGCAGCTTTGACTTTCCAGAGCCAGAAGTAAAAGTGATTCGTGAACGTTTAGGTGTATCCCAGGATAAATTTGCAATTATTTTAGGGGTTAGCAAACGTACGGTTGAAAATTGGGAGCAAGGTCGTCGTCACCCGACTGGTGCGGCTCGCTCTTTATTACGGATTGTTGAAGCTGACCCGGAGCATGCTTTGCAGGCGTTGAGTGCATAAATTAATAAAAATATTCTAATGACTGTTGTGTGTTGCAGCGACAGGTTGAACCCACAGCCCATAGCGGACGTTTGATAAGTAGTTGGCTCGATAAAGCGAGAGTAATGGAATATGTTTTGAGGGAAACAAATGATCCTGACTGACAATGAAACAACGGTAGATCTTCTTAATAACGAAGCAATCGCTAGCACGATTATCGAATTACTCCGCTCACGCCCCAGCCATCCAGTAACTATCGGTGTCCACGGAGATTGGGGCGCTGGTAAATCCAGTGTACTAGAGATGATCGAGTCAGGTCTTGATGACGAAGATGAAGTGCTTTGCCTCAAGTTCAATGGTTGGAGGTTTCAGGGCTTTGAAGATGCAAAGATTGCATTAATCGAAGGTATTGTGTCAGGGCTAATTGAGAAGCGTCCTGCATTAACAAAGACCGCAGGTGCTGTTAAGGATGTATTCCATCGTATTGATTGGTTAAAGCTTGCAAAGCGGGCTGGTGGTCTAACAGTCACTGCATTCACCGGCATTCCAACAATTGATCAGGTCCAGTCTTTAGTGGGGTCGCTCGAGTCCATGGTAGGAAACCCCGGCAAGTTTGCTACAAAAGAGAATCTTTTGGCAACCATCGAAGAGGTGAAAGGCGTCTTGAAGCCCAATGAGGCAAAGAATATTCCTGAAGAGGTTGAAGCGTTCCGAAGAGCTTTTGATGACTTGCTCGAAGAAGCAGGAGTTAAACAGCTTATTGTTCTCGTTGATGACCTTGATCGCTGTTTACCAGACACAGCCATTGAGACTCTTGAAGCTATTAGGCTTTTTGTGTTCACCGCACGGACTGCGTTCGTTGTTGCAGCTGACGAGGCCATGATCGAATATGCAGTGCGTAAACACTTTCCTGATCTGCCGGAGAGCACAGGCCCGAGGGATTATGCACGTAATTACCTAGAGAAACTCATTCAGGTACCATTTCGCATCCCTGCTCTGGGGGAAACAGAAACACGAATCTACGTAACACTACTACTGGCAAGCGCCGATCTTGGAGAAGCTGACCCCGCTTATGCAAAACTTATAGACGCTGCGAGGGAGCAACTAAAGCGTCCCTGGGTGAGTGGTGGTCTGGATGCGGCAATCTTCCGAAGGGCGTTGGGTGATAGTGCCGAGAATGCAAACAATGCTCTTGTCCTGAGCGATCAAGTTGGCCCTATCCTGGCTAGTGGAACCAGGGGAAATCCACGACAAATAAAACGCTTTCTCAATACGCTACTTTTACGGGAGCGCACGGCAATCGCCAGGGGCTTTGGCGAGGATATTAAGCTTCCCGTTCTAGCAAAGCTAATGCTTGCCGAACGATTTATCCCAACGCTGTTCGAGCAGATAGCTTATATCGCTGCAATCCATCCAAAGGGCCAATGTGAAGACCTTGGGTTTCTAGAAGCAAGTTTAAAAGCCGAAGTTCCAGATGAGAAACTCAACACCGATGCAAAAGGCGCAGAATCAGTCAAACAAGTATCAGCCCGACCTGAAACGGCAGTACTCGCTGAGTGGAAAGCAAGTGAGGTGGTAAGTGATTGGGCTCTCTTAACACCTTCTCTGGCGACAGTCGACCTACGACCATATCTGTTCGTGACCAAAGATAAGAAGGATTATTTCGGCCCAGTATCGGTTTTGGGACATTTGGCTTCTGTAGTCGACAAATTATTTGGAGGCAAGATGGTCGTTCAGGCGTTTGAGTCGGAGCTGAAACAACTTGCCCAACCCGAAGCGGAGAAAGTCTTCGAGGCAGTGCGCAGCAGGATTATTAGCGCTGGAAATTTCAGTGAAAAGCCTGAGGGCATCGATGGTCTAATTGTACTTGTGAAAGTCCAGCCAGGCTTGCAGGGGTCTCTGTTGGACTTCCTGGAATCGTTACCCAAAGATAAATGCGGATCGTGGGTAGTTGGTGGATGGCAAAGCGTAGTTAAAGATCAGGAGCCAAAAGCACGCTTAACTGCTCTGTTAGAAAAATGGAGTAAAGTTTCGAACAATCAATTCTTGAAAGCAGCGGCTCAGCAAACGCTCAACCAACCGAAAGGAGGCCGTTGATGGGAACTTCAACAGCATATGGTGGCCCAGGAGGCGAGACCCCATTAATTCCCTCTTGGTTGGGAAGCGATCCAGGATCCGAGCCTGATTCGGGGCAGGATGGTGCTCCTTCTCCGGATTCAGACGGATCACCTGCCCCGCCAGATAAACCTTCTATTCCACAGGCTGCAGACCCCCAGCGTTTTTCGGGAGCTCGGAACAACTTTACAAGGTTTGCGGGATCTGGTGGAAGTGATCGGGCTAGCCTCGGTCGCGCGGTTTCTGGGTATGTTTCAAACTCTTCAGGAGGTGCCCGTCAAGCTGCATTACGCATGGGTAGTTCGCGAGGGGCTGGAGCACGGCTACTGGGATTTCTTTCGGATGCTAGTGCAAGAGGAATGCGTGAAGCTTTGCGGGAGTTCAATCTGGAGTCCATGGCGGGGCGTCCCATTTCAGAAGTCTTTGTTGCTTTGGCGGATCATATTTGTCCAGGGGCGGGTAGCGTCGATGAAGGGATTGCACGTGAGGCTTATATAGAGACGATTATTGATCTTGCTGATGAAGGGTTAGCAAGTCTAGACACTTTTACTCCCGAGCAAATGGATACGATTTTTGAGCTATATGCCACACATGCGATCGAAGCAAGAATTTGTAATGACATTGGCACGAAAGTAGTCACTATGCCTTCGAATGTGCAAGTTGCATATCAAGTTGAAAAGCAGTTACGAGACTTTATTCGTGGAGCGGTAAGCGATGCGCTTACCTCAGCACGCGAAAGCAAGCCAAGCGTAACTCAGGATCAAGTATTGGCTTTTGTTGACTCGGTATACGAATCTGCTTTCTCGATTTTAAAGTCGTTGGGTGACGCGGAGGCAGATCAATGAAGCGACAACTATTAGCAGGCCGGTTTGGAGCAGGTGATCAGCTAGATATTCCGATGGGAAGGGATGAGCAAAGAACATTTTTACAACTTGTTGCCGGGGAAAAGTCACTAGATCATGGCATCGGTGATGCGTTATCAAATTTAAATAAGCTTGGCGTTTGCCCTACTGAAATAGGTCTGGATTTGCTCGTGTTAGCTGCACATGTTCATGCCGCTGATACTCGGATTTCCCGAGTACAACAATCACAAGATTCCTGGACTCGGGAAATCCGCCTAGTGGTACCGGTGAGCGATCCAGATAGATGGAATTCTGCCATATCAATACTAAAGAACATGCTGAACTTCTTGACGGGAGATCGATGGGAATTTGGATTTAGAAAACGTCCTTTGCGATTTCATACCATTGTTAAACAAGGAGAGTTAGACCTTATTCCTCCTTCCTTTGACTCGTTGAGTCTGTTCTCTGGCGGGCTTGATAGCCTGATTGGAGCGATTGATTTATTGAAGAATGGTAGCTCGCCATTATTGATAAGCCATTCAGGTGATGGCGCTGCAAGCGATGCTCAGAATAAGTTAATTGCAGGTTTGAAAGATCATTACAAAAATGTTTCCTTTGACCGTTTGCGAGTGGCAATGACGTTCAAGCAGGGTTTGATAAAAGGCGTCGGCTCAGAGGATAGTACACGCGGACGGTCTTTCCTTTTCTTCTCTCTGGGAGTGTTTGCGGGAACAGGTTTTGCGCAACGTTTTACACTTCGCGTCCCTGAGAATGGGCTGATTGCTTTGAACGTACCCTTGGATCCACTGCGACTTGGTTCGAACAGCACTCGAACAACTCATCCATACTACATGGCTCGCTGGAATGATCTTCTGAAAGTGTTGAATGTAAATGGAGAGGTGAAAAATCCGTACTGGGATAAAACGAAGGGAGAAATGGCATCAGACTGTTCAAATAGGGATTTGCTAAAACAGTTAGGTACGGATTCATTGTCGTGTTCTTCACCCACAAAAGGTCGGTGGCAGGGGCATGGGATTGAGCACTGTGGTTATTGCCTTCCCTGTATAATTCGACGCGCTGCATTGGAAGCTGCATTTGGTTCCAAAAACGATACTACTCAATACACTGTTCCTGATTTAGGTGCTCAAGTACTGGACACTCGTAAGGCAGAAGGAGTTCAGGTCAGATCATTTCAGTATGCGATTGAGAGACTCAAAAAACAGCCACAACTTGCGAAGTTGTTGATTCATAAACCGGGGTCACTGGCCGATGAAATTGCACATTTAGATCAGCTTGCAGATGTTTATCTCCGAGGGCTTGCAGAGGTCGGTCAGTTGATCTCTAGTGCACAAACAAGGCCAAAATGATGTTGGAAAGCACCACAGTTAAGTCAGGATTAGTGGATTTCCATTGTCACCTTGATCTTTATTCCGATCATGAACAGGCTGTTCAGCAAGCGGAGTCAGCCGGAATATTCACCCTAGCAGTCACAACAACACCACGCGCCTGGCCTCGTAATAATGAATTAGCACAAAGAACGAAACACGTTCGCGCAGCGCTGGGGCTGCACCCACAACTGGTAGCGGAGCACGAAGCTGAAATTACCATCTGGGATAATTATCTCGCTGAAACACGGTACGTTGGAGAAGTGGGTCTCGACGCAGGCCCTCGGTTCTATAAGTCGATTGAAGCTCAAAAGAGAGTATTCCGTCATGTATTACAGAGGTGCGCGGAAGCCGGAGATAAAGTCCTTTCTGTTCATAGCATCAGAACATCAAAACTTGTTTTGGACTTTATTGAAGAATTGTTACCTCCCGGAAAAGGGAAAGTGGTTCTCCATTGGTTTACAGGTACAAAAAAAGAAGTGCAACGAGCTGTTAAGTTAGGTTGCTACTTTTCTGTTAACTCAACGATGTTGGCTAACGAGCGACATCTGCCCATGGTCATGGAAATACCGATTGATAGAATATTAACTGAAACAGACGGCCCCTTTACGAAATCATTTGATAGACCATCAGTACCGTCTGATGTGGCTTATACAATAGATATGCTTGGTCGCCACTGTGACAAACAACCGACCGAACTGGCTTTGATTGTTAGAACTAATCTTAGAGAGCTACTAGCTGAAAAATGAAATATGGGTACTATAAATAATAGGTGAGGTATTTTGGATTCAGAGAATAAGTTCTAAACGACCGCTCCTGGCCGTTGGGTGACTGATTTATATGTGCTATAACAACCCAAAGAAGACGCTCAATTTTATTTATTATTGGAGGTTTAAAAGGCGTATGAAGATAGATGTTCACGTCCATACAAAAAAGACGAAGCAAGGAGACGCCGCCTCTAGAGAGATTGATGCAAAAAAATTCCATGAAATAGTCTCTTCCACAGAGGTTAAGATAATCGCAATAACTAATCACAATGTTTTCGATTTCAACCAATATGAAGAATTTGTTCATACTGTAGGAGATGACTTTCAAATTTGGCCTGGTGTTGAACTTGATGTTGTTGAAGAAGGTCGGCGCGGGCATTTGCTTGTAATTGTGTCTCCTTCCAGAGCAAAAGAATTTGCAGGCGTGATTTGCGAAGTTACAAAAGACAACAGTCCAGACGATTTTACGATTTCAATTGCAGATGTCATCTCAAAATTTGATACGCTAAATCCAATTTATATTGCGCACTACAACCAGAAGAAACCAGATCTTTTAGATGAGGACATTGATTACATAGTCAACAATACAGAACAAAAAAACAGGGTGCTCAAGGAAGCTACTAATGCAGTTTCAGCAGGGATTTTCATAAGTCATGGCCACGCGTCGATCTACGGTTCAGATGTACAGAACTGGGATAAATACCAAGCATATTCAGACAAACTACCTGATCTACGATTACCAGTCCAAAGCTTTGAACAATTTTGTCTATTACTTGATAAAGACCAAGTCGCCATCGCCACACTTTTGGATCAAAAATATCCGAAAAAAATCACTATAAAGCCCTTTAAAGACGACTTGCCGTTAGAACTAGTTGTCTACAACGATATCAATATTCTTTTTGGCTCTAAGGGTACAGGCAAGTCCGATATTCTCGCTGCAATAGCCAGTTTTTACTCTAACAAAGGAATTGGGTGTAAAAAGTTTGAAGCAGGAACGGTTAAGTTGGAAGAGGAATATGATCTCAGTGGTAAAAATCTAAAAATTGATCTAAAGGACTTTGGCGTTGATTATTGCAATAAAGAGATAGAGTTAATTAGGAACGCCTCAGAGGTCGATGTAACTAGTCTGTCCAAATACAAAAGTTTTTATTCTGACAGTCTAAAAAATAAGAAAGCAAAAAGAATTAAGATCAAAGATTTTTCAACAGTCAGTACACAGAAGTTTGATCGGAATTTTGAAAATGTGCTGAGTTCAGATGACAAAGTAATCACATTCCTTGAATTTCTAAGAGGCAGTGATGAACTCAAAGAAGCTTTAACCGAGGATGAGTTAAGTGCTGTCATATTGATCTTGGAAAAGGCGTCCGCACAGCTTGGTACTAAGGCTTTTGATTTTTATGCTGCGGGAAAAGCGGGTTATTTGTTCAATGAACTAATAGAGTTTTTCAAAAAAGAAATCACAAAAAAAACGGGAACCCCTTCAAAGCCAAGTGGCACGGGATTTCGTGAATATGCTAAAAATCGTATCGGGATAGAACTAGCCGCTCAAACGATACTTCAGAACATTGAAAAAATATTAGAAATTGATGAAACATATGTTGGGAACCTAGATGATAAGGGCGATCTTTATTGTAAAACTGAGATTCGAATTCAGGATGGGATGATTAGCGAAAGTAGATACAAGCCACTTCATAAAGTTAAGAAAATCCCTCAGAAAGAATTTTCAAAATCTATTAAGTTGGTCAAAGAGAAAGCTTATTCTGACAATTTGTTTAATAGTATTTCAGAGCTAAACGAGGTGGAAGGAATAGACGCCATCCCAACAATTCTGGAGTTATTGATTTTTGATAAGTTCTTCACAATCGATGGTGAAGCATACAGGCCTTCCACTGGCGAAGCATCAATGATATTGCTGCACAGGGAGCTTAGTGAGGATAAGGATATATACATTCTGGATGAGCCTGAAAAGAGCTTGGGCAATGAATATATAAACAATGTGATTGTTCCTCTCATTAAGGAAAAGGCAAAGATCGGGAAAAAGGTATTTATTGCTACTCATGATGCAAATATAGCTGTCAGAACCTTACCGTATAACTCCGTTTATCGGCATCATGATATCGAAGGATACAAAACTTATGTTGGAAATCCATTTTCGAATAATCTTGTGGAGCTAAAGGAAGAAAAAAGCGAGATGGATTGGAAAGAAGTCAGTATGAGAACCCTTGAAGGGGGAAGGGACGCATTTGGAGAAAGAGGGCAAATCTATGGAAATACATAAAGCGAGTATAACACAAGTCGAGGATGATTATTTTTTAACGCTTAAATTGCCCGATAATACCCTCAACATTTCCATTACTCAGGATATTCCCAAGGAAGTACAGAAAGTGTTCAACGAGTTGATAGTCGCTCTAAAATCAGGCGCTTTTAAGTTCGACCTAGAGGAAAAAGAGGATGGTGATATCATCTACCATGTGGCCAAAGAGTATATATCTCAACTGAATTCTGAACTCGAAGAGATTTTTGAAGAAATGTGTGAGCATGGCTTAGTTGATGAGAGAGAGAGGACGAATAAGTAATAAAGCTAATTATTTCATTATGTCCGTTCTTGGCCCAGGCTGTGTGAAAACTAAATTTAAAAATATTTATGCCTTAACGAGAGCTATGCTTAGGACTTTTTTCAGATCGGGAAATCATTTGATCAAGCTCTCATTAACGGTTTTTCGACTGAATTAGAAGAGCGCTTGAGTTTTCACACGGTCTGGGCCGGAATAGGATAGTTTAGCTTCAACATAATAAGGCAACCTTATACCCAGCCAGCTAGGCGTTATATGGTGCTGTATATATGTCCACTGTATGATTGACCAGTTCAAAAAACGAGCGTATATTGAAGATGTATCAACATTAGCTGGGCATACAGCCAAGGGGATAAATATGGGAATTAAACCAGGTCCAAAACCAATTGCTAAATCAACTGGAAAACCAGATAGGCGTCGACGGGATAATAAAGATACTCCCGGAAATAAGCCATCACTTAAGCCCCACAAACACAAGAAAGGTGATTAACAAAGGTAAGTTCACCTAGCAATCGTAACCACAATGGCCCAGTAAGCTGAAGCGTGGTCTCGCTTTCGATCGTCTTGTGTCGTGGGTGTTAGTGCCTGTTTTTATCAAAAACCTATGTCCAGAAATAGCTGCTATTGGCCTTCTGCCAAAGTGAATTTCAAGAAAATTACGTTTGGTTGCACTGTGGTCTTCTGAAGTAACCGGTTAATACCTATTCATAAAAGCCATATTGTATAATTAATTTCTTTCACCTTAGAAAGCTTTCCCGTACCCCTAGCTTAAAATTTCCATGATCATTGTCCCATTCGAGGACGATGATCATGCGACTACTACTATTACTATTCATTTTCATAATTGTTGGGCTATCGGTCCCTACATACGCCATCACCGACCAGGAACGGTCGATTCTTCAGCGGCTACACACAGAGCTGGAAACCATTACCAATATCATTGATGAAGCCCAACAAGCCGCCAATCCGCGCGATCGCAGACAGGTCGATTACCAACGTCTGAGCAACGACTTACAAAAAATTCAACAAGGTCTTCTGGATGCCATCAATGCTGAACGGCGTGAACCCCGATCATTACCACCCGTAGTCGGAGATTATCGCTGATGGCAGTCTCTGCATCTCAAGAGGCTGCTTTTACAGGGGCTACGTTGGGTGTCCCGATGGGGAGTTTTAGCCTAACGATTCTTCTAGTTTTTTATTCCGTGCTTTATATCTGGGTAGCCTGGGTCATTGTCACTCAGTGGAAAGCCTGGTCACACCGCAAGATTAATTTTTATGATTTTCTGACTCGAACAGTCCGTTCTATTTTTCTAACCCTCGTTCTTGGCTTCCTACTGCGATAGCGCTAACGAAAAATATACTACGCAAAACTAAGAGGAAGACTATGAATACCACAATGCATGAACCTACCTTTAATAAGGGGCGGTACTTTATCCTGTTTTCGATGTGTTGGCTCTGGCTGGTGTCAACGTCGGTACAGGCACAATTGCCGACACCTGTTAACCCAACGAGCGGTGCTCCTAACGGAAACTATTTGGCGTTCATGGAAGGATGGACAGGAGACGCCGTTGACTATATCGCACTGGCAATCTCTGGTGCGGGCTTTTTGTGGGTTGGCTGGATTTTACTTTCCAAGTTCAATGAAGCCCGCAGCTCTAATGATCCCGATTGGGGTTCTGTAGGGCTGACGGCGGTAATTGCTGGGGCTTTACTGGCTATTGTGTCCTTCTTCTTGAACGAAGCCGTCGGAATAATCTGATGATAGATTCGCTGCAAGAAACTAATGAGCTGTTGCCAGTGCGCCTGAACGCTGAACCCTCGATCTTCAAGGGTTGTTCTCTTTCAGAATTGATGCTGCTGGTCACAGTGGGCGGTATTGTGCTGGTGCCTTGCAGCGTCATTGTATGCGGTTTATTTGGTTATCTGATGATGGGTGCCGGTATCGGTTTGCTGCTGGTTATTGCCTGGGTTGTTATTGGCGCAACGGTATTGCAAAAACTCAAGCGCGGCAGGCCGTTGGGTTTTTATCAGTTGCGATTACGGCTATGGCTTGAAGATCTCCATCTGTTGCGTTCGTCGTTTATACGACAAAGCCAGATTTGGGATGTTGGTCGGAGAGTAGAGCGATGAAAATTCCCCAACCGTTTAGAAACAATCAAGCGCGGCAGCGTCTATTAGCCACCTGTGATCATATTCGTACGTTACGTATTGCAGTGGTGTGCCTGATCATTACGGTGGTTGCTCTGTGGTGGCGTAATGGCGCTTTACAGGAGACGCGGCGACTTTATATTCCGCCTGACCTAACTCAAGGCATGGTCACCCATTTTGATGATGTGCCTGCACCGCTGGTTTATACCTTTGCGTATTATATTTTCCAGCAGTTAAACCGCTGGCCAAGTGACGGCGAAAAAGATTACCCCAAGCAAATTTATGCGCTGCAAGGTTTTTTAACTCCCGGATGTCGGTCAGCATTGGAAGCGGATATGAATACCAAACAGGGGCTGGGCGAGCTGCGGCAACGGGTTCGCTCACTGCAAGAAGTGTTAGGGCAATCATACACCCGCCAACGCGTTGAGATTGAAACCGGTAGTGCTTGGTTAACTTGGCTGGATGTCAATGTCATAGAGTCGATTGGAGGCCATCCTGTTAAAGATGTGTTTCTGCGTTACCCCTTACGCGTTGTTCGCTTTGATGTAGACAAAGAGATCAACCCCTGGGGTTTAGCATTGGCTTGCAATGAAGCGATGCGCCCGGTGCTTCTACAAAAGGATGAAATTGGAAAGCCTTTTCAGCGACCAGGAGGTGAATTATGAAAGGCCGTGTTCGATGGATGTTTGGCCGATGCTTGTTATGTGTTGCATTGGCCATGGTTACCGTAGCGGCGATTGCGGATACGCCAGAGCGTATTTTGTGGGACAAGCGTCCCATCAATGTTCAGCTGAAAATTGGCCATGAACGACTTATTCATTTTCCCGATGAGATGCGGTATTGGCTACCCGATAGTATTAAACACAAAGTGTCGGTGCTTGCGGCTAATGGTGTTTTATATCTCAGGGCGTTGGAGCCGTTTCCGCGTACCCGTATCCGTGTTCAGGGGTTGAGTGATCAACAGGTTTTCTTGTTGGACGTTATGGCGGGTGAGGTCGCAACGGTCGGTGATGAACTAATAGTGATAACACAGGAAAGCGTTAGGAACCTTAGTAAGGAAGCTGCCTCGCACAAGACAGCTGAGGATTGGCGCATTCGACTGACCCGTTATGCTGCGCAGCAACTGTATGCGCCGGAGCGTTTAGCGGGTGGCGATAGTGCTATTAAACGTATTCCGCTTGAATTGTCGACGCCCGTGCCATTAATTCGCGGCGGCCTGGTTGAAACCGTACCGATAGCGTCATGGCAGGGTAATGGGTTGACGGTGACCGCCGTTAAAGTTCGTAACCTTTCCACGCAGTCTCTGCAGTTGCGGTTTGATAAGTTCAATGCGCTACCGGTGTTAAATCTGAATGATCGCCTTAGGGGGGATTGGTTGACAGCGACACTACAGCATAGCTATTTGGGATTGGCAGGCAGTGACAACGATACAACAACGCTGTACCTAGTCTCTCATCAATCCTTTCTTGAAAGCTCGAAACTGACTCCTTTAAATGCGAAGCAACATAGTGGGGAGCAGCACGATGGCTGAAAAGCGCATGAACCCCTTACTTATTGGTGGCGTATCACTGGCTATTGGCTGTTTGTCATTGGTTATGTGTTCAGAACGACAAGAAAGTTATCAACCTATCGAGCAGATGCCGGGTTACGACCCAGCATCAAAACCGCAGGACGGTGACACGCAAACTGACACTATCAAAGCCTTGCAAGCCTATGCCCGTGAGGCGGTGAAAAAGGCGGATACACTCAATACATCGACCAAAGAAAATATGGGTAAGGTGTTAGAGAATCAGCAAAAAGTTTCAAGGTTGGAAGTGGCGAACCAGCAGACGCAGGCAGAATTGGATGAAACCAAGGTGACAATCGGTTCCCTGCAACAACATCTCGGTGAGTTAACACGTGAACTGGCTGACCTACGAAAGGAAAAGTCTCCGTCTAATATTGGGCAGCTCAATCAGGAGGGATTGCCTGTTGGCTTTGGTTTCGATGGCCCGAATTTAGTGCCGGTTAACCCGGATCAAGGCGTTTGGCATAACCCGATTGATTATGACGAACCGGAAACTGCCGATGGACAAAATGGCCGTTTTACAGGCTTATTACCTCGTTCGTCCAAAACGAATCAAGCGCATAAGGCGTCTCAAAATACACAGAGCAAAAATCCGGTTGTGGTAGAACCGGTGTATACGCTACCCAAAGATGCGACGTTGACCGATGGGCTGGCACTGACGGCGTTGATTGGCCGTATTCCTGTGGAGGGCCAGACGCCCGATCCTTACCCGGTAAAAATCTATATCGGTAAAGAAAACCTGTTAGCTAATGGTCACGATATGCCGGAAGTCGAAGGCATGATTTTCAGTGGCTTGGGGTTTGGTGACTGGAATCTTTCCTGTGTCAGTGCTCGCCTAACATCGGCCACCTTCATCTTTGAGGATGGTTCCATCGTCAACCACAGTAGCCAGGGCCAGCCCTTGGGTTATATTTCTGATCCTAGCGGTGTGCCCTGTGTTGCCGGTCGCTTTGTTACCAACGCGCCGTCATTTATTACTCAACGTATTGGTCTAGCTGGATTAAGTGCGGCTGGCTCTGCCTATGCTGAAGCGCAACAGCAGCGCCAAACATCGTCGCTAACTGGGTCAACCACGAGCACTGTCGTAGGCGATATTAATAAATTGGTAGCCGGTGAAGCGGTGCAGTCAGCCACCGATGAAGTTAGCCGCTGGCTGTTGGCACGACAAAAACAGAGTTTTGATGCGGTGGTGGTCAACCCAGGGGTAGAGGTGTCTGTCCATTTGGATCGCAGTTTGTCGCTGGATAAAAGTTCGATTGCAAGGAGGTTACGCTATGCGAAAAATGATGCTCATATTGATAGCGATTTGGATTAATGCCGGACTCTTGTCGGGTTGCGCTAGCTCTAAGGCGAAAGTATTTGGTACTGATATGCCTTCAATGAAGACGATTCATGATGAAAAGTTTCATCATGCTAACAATGAAGTATTGGATAGGCCACATCGATCCGCCAGTGATGAGGTGATTGAAACGCATGAAGAATTTCAGTGGTTACCTAACCCGACGTTGCGGATGTATGTATTCAAGCATCTGACAAACGCAGGTAATCCGGTGCCGGGTTACAGTACATTTTTCCGCCTTTATACGCGGGATAATATCGCGTCTCCCGGCGAACAGGGAGGGTGGGAATAGCTATGGAATTTAAGTCTTCAAAAAAAATATCAATAGTTACCGATGCGAATATCGATCAGCTTTATCGTCGGCCAGTTTCATTAAGTGAGTGGTTACCGTGGGTAGATTACGACGAGGCGTCTGAGACCTTTACCCTCGAAGATGGTTTTAGTGCTGCGGCGATGTTTGAAATTACCGGTGTTTCTACTGAAGCCCGTTCAGAAAAATTCTTGCAGGAAGTTCAGGCCAATATACAAACCTGTATCAATCACACAATACCGGCACACGACAATCCGTTTGTCCTGCAGTGTTATGTTTCGGATGAGGATTCTCTATCGAGCTTGTCGAAATCCCTCGAAGTCTATGCTGAGCAAAATGGCAGGCAGTCACCGGAGCATCGCCTGCTTGCGAAAAGCTTTGTTGCTTGTATGCAGCGGCACTTTAAACGTATGACGCAGAGTACTGGATTGTTTGAAGACACGACCGTGACAGGAGGAAGTTGGCGGGGCAAAGTGCGCCGAGTGCGCGTATTTCTTTATCGTCGACGCGCTATGGGCGATAAGGAATCTATCGATCCTGTGACTGAGATCAATCAAGTGGCTGAACGTTTTGTGACGCAGATGGCGGCAACGGGTATTGGTATTTGCCGGTGTGTCGACCATGAACTTTATGCCTGGTTATTGCGGTGGTTTAATCCCAAAGCGGAAGTGACAGCAGGAGATTTAGATGTACTCACGGAGCTGATGTCACTTCCCGATAAGCAGGATCAAGCATTTAGTCATGACCTGTCTGATCTGTTGTTTCTCTCCCAGCCATCATCGGATAGTGACCACGGTGTTTGGTGGTTTGATGACTTACCACATCGCGCGATTACGGTGGATGCATTGCGACGAAAACCATTGCCTGGCCATTTTACCGGCGAACGACAGGTTGGCGATAATCTGTACGCGCTATTCGATAAACTACCGGAAGGCTCCATCCTCTCACTCTGTTTAACACTTCAACCGCAGGACTTGGTTGAGAATCATATAGTGCAGGTACTGAATGCCGCGAAAGGAGAAACCGCTGAGGCGATGGCGGCGGAGCAGGATGCTAAGGAAGCGTTGAAATGGATGTCCCACGGTGATTATTTACTACCCACGACCATAACGCTGTTTACACGCGGCGATTCGCTGGCAGATCTGCAAAAGAAAACCAACGAGGCCAATGCACTATTATTGGCCAATGGTTTACACCCTATTCGGGAGAAGGATGAGTTGTTGCCGCTGGATACCTATATTCGCCAGCTCCCGATGAACTATGAACCACAGCGCGAGAAAATTAATCGTAAAAGTCGTTTGCTGTTTTCAAGTGATCTGGCGAGATTACTGCCATTCTATGGTCGCAGTCGGGGTACGGGGCATCCGGGTATGGTGTTCTTTAACCGGGGTGGTGAGCCTTTGACATTTGATCCGCTCAATAAACTGGATCGTGCCAAAAATGCTTTTGGTTTGGTGTTAGGGCCACCCGGTTCTGGAAAATCTGCTTTGATGGTGTACGTGCTCTTGCAGGTTGTCGCGATTTACGGTGCGCGTATTTACATCATTGAAAAAGGTGGCTCATTTAAGCTGTTTGGCGACTATTGCAAATACTTTGGATTGAGCGTCAATCAGGTAACCCTTCACCCAAAGGAGGACGTTAGCCTGCCGCCCTTTGCGGATGCCTATGAAATGCTCGAACGAGAGCGAGCTCAACGGGCAGCATTTGATGATGAGGCGTCACTGGATGCATCAGATAATAGTGATGATCTTGAGGTGCGTGATCTATTAGGTGAGATGGAGCTGAAAGCCCGTATCATGATCACTGGTGGCGACAGCAAGGAAGAAGCGCTCATGACGCGCGCGGATCGGCTGACGATTCGAAAAGCGATTATTATTGCGGCGGAAGAAAAACAAGCATCTGGCAGTACCGAAATTGTACTCACTGAAGATGTTGTTAATGCGCTGAATACATTATCTGAAGCGGAATCAGGAACCCCAAAACGTAGAGAGCGTGCAAAGGATATGGCGGATGCGATGGCTTTGTATTGTTCGGGTACAGCAGGGCACTTTTTTAATCGGCCCGGCAAGGCTTGGCCGGAGGCCGATGTTACTATTTTCGAGATGGGCATGCTGGCCAACGAAGGCTATGAAGACCAATTGGCCCTTGGATTTATGGGCTTGATGAATCAAATTAATGGGGTGGTCGAGAGAGAACAATACGACCATCGCCCGACCTTTGTATTAGGTGACGAAGCGCACTTAATTACCACTAATCCTCTGCTAGCAATCTTTCTGGTCAAGATCGTAAAAATGTGGCGCAAGTTAGGTGCCTGGTTATGGCTGGCGACACAGAACCTAGAAGACTTTCCCGATGCCGCTAAAAAACTGCTCAGCATGTTCGAATGGTGGATTGCCATGGTTTGCCCAAAAGAAGAGATTGAGCAAATTTCGCGTTTCAAAGACTTAACTGACGAACAAAAAGGTATGCTTCGTGCCGCTAGAAAGGAACCTGGAAATTATACGGAAGGTGTTGTCATCGCCGATAATATCCAGTGCTTGTTTAGAAATGTACCGCCACCGTTAGCTTTGGCATTGGCCATGACCGAAAAGCATGAAAAACAGCAGCGAGCTGAGATTATGAAGGCTCAGCACTGTTCTGAATTGGAGGCAGTATTTGCATTAGCAAACGCATTGGAAGATAAATAAAGTTAATTGATTATTTGTCTCGACATGTCTCGTTTGGAAATTCCAATTCTATTGTTGTATGCGATAAGTCATAGGGAATTAGCAGTGTTGCTATCTCATCCTTTATTTTGGTCTGAACTAAAGGGTCAATAGAGTTATTAAGGGTAAGGTGAGCGGTTAAAACATTGTTATTGCCATCAAGTGACCAGAGATGAATATGATGAACATCACTGATATAGGTTAATGATTGCAGATCATTTATAATTTTTAGCCGGACTGTCTTATCAGGTGTTGCCTGTAGAAAAATCCGAATGGTGGAAACAAGATTCTTCGCCACATTAATTAAAATAAATAAGGTAAAACCGATTGATAATACTGGGTCCAAAATGGGGAGATCGACGAATAGTAAAATGATTGCGACAATGAGGACTGCGAACCAGCCAAGCACATCTTCAAGTAAATGCCAGTTTAGAATACGCTCATTTAATGATTTTCCTGCACTTAATTTATAAGCTGCAAAGCCGTTGACTAAAACTCCGAAGATGGCCAGTGCTATCATCCCTTCAGCATGTGGCATTTGTGGGTTTAACAATCGTGGCAGGGCTTCGCTCAATACCCAAATTGAGCCACCAACAAGTACTGCGCCATTAATTAGTGCGCTCAGCAATGAAAACCGTTGATAGCCATAGCTGAAGCTTTCATCGGCAGATTTGTCGGATACTTTGTTAAGCAGCCAAGCGAGTCCAATGGACAAGCTATCGCCAAGATCGTGAACGGCGTCAGCCATGATGGCTGTACTGTTGGTCAGCCAGCCGCCGATAAACTCGATAATGGTAAAGCCGACATTGAGGAAGAAGGCCCAGCCAATACGTTTAGAGGAATCATTGTTGTCGCTGTGGACGTGATTGTGCATGGTTAGCCTTCCGCTTTCATTTTTTCAAGATAGTTGGCGAGTTGTTTCTTGGCGTCTTCTTTAGTTGGGAATGGTCCTAAATTTTCTCCGCCTCTCGTTAAAAAATACCATTGACTATTTATACAATTAACTCGATGTGTTCTGAATTGAACTCTCGTTAAGGAATCCTCTTTGCGTTGCATCATTAGGTCCTCAAAGTGCTAACCCATGAAATAAAACATGTTCTCATGGGTTAGCTATCCTTGGCTTTAATTATCCGGGCCGCCAATCGGTAATGCTTGCTCTATGGGGCTAACATAAACCCAGCCGGAGATGTTAGGCCCAATTCTTCCCGTGGTACGAATAATTCCAGTGACGTCATCGACTTGTGAATCTTCGCAGACTAATGAAATTCGAACTTCAGAAATAATGACTCCAGCATCAGTAGAATACGTTTGTTCGGATTCATTAAGTGGCTTTAACGTTCCTTTCACATCGAGCAAGGTTATGTTTTTATAACCGGCATCACGTAGAGCTTCGACGACGATGGCAGAACGGACATGGTGTATAAATGCTTTGATTTGTTTCATGACGTTACTCCATGATTTAAACAGTTGTTTATAGTTGAACAGCTGATCTGGTCATAGAAGAGGAGCTCTCCTATGACCAGGCTATTAATCGTTAAGATGCCATTTGATTCTCTTCAGTAATTTCTTTTGGCTTGCGGTAAGCCATCCGGTATAGGCCTGGCAGTACCAGTAACGTTAATAGGGTAGAGGAGATGATTCCTCCTATGACTACGGTCGCCAAGGGGCGCTGTACTTCTGCGCCAGTGCTGGTGTTAAGAGCCATGGGAAGAAAACCCAGCGCTGCTACCAGAGCCACCATCAATATCGGGCGCAGCCGCAACATTGCCCCTTGTTGTATCGACGTATCGATATCATCACCTTGCTTCAAGCTATCTCTAAATGCTGACACCATCATCACGCCTGTCAGTACGGAAACTCCACAGAGGGTAATGAACCCGACACCTGCGGTAATTGACAAGGGAATATCACGCAACCAAAGGGCAATAACCCCGCCAGTCAGGGCTAATGGAACACCACTAAAGACGAGTGCTGCATCTTTGGCTGAACCAAAGGTCATCATGAGCAGGGCAAAAATCATGACTAGCGTGACCGGCACTAACAGGCTTAATCGCTCAGTCGCCGATTGCAGTTGCTCAAACGTGCCTCCATATTCCAACCAATACCCGGGAGGTAACATCACTTGCTGTTCAATCTGCGCTTGCACGTCGGTAACAAAACCGCCCAAATCTCGGCCTCGAACATTGGCACTCACTACCAGGCGCCGTTTGCCGTTTTCTCGGGAAATTTGGTTCGGTCCCGGAGCAAGGCTGAGCGTTGCCACTTCATTAAGTGGAACATAACCTCCTTGCGGTAGTGGTATTGGCAAGCGCTCCAGGGCTCGTAAGTCGTTGCGGATTTTCTCAGCTACCCTGACAACAATAGTGAAACGCCTGTCTCCCTCAAATATCAACCCGGCCTCTTCACCGCCTGTTGCAGCGGCTAATACCTCTTGCACATCGGCAACATTAAGGCCGTAGCGATACAGAGCAGAACGATTGGCCTCGATCGACAATATGGGCAGTCCGGAAACCTGTTCGACTTTGACACCTTCGGCACCTTCAATGCCGTTGAGTACGGCGGCAATCTCTGTACCTGATTTCAATAGATGATCAAGGTCATCGCCATAAATTTTAATACCCAGGTCTGACCTAACACCGGAGATAAGTTCGTTAAAACGCAATTGAATCGGTTGGCTGATCTCGAAGGCGTTACCGGGGATGAGCGCCAGTTTCTGTTGAATATCATCCAGTAACTGGGCTTTGGATTTATCGGGATCAGGCCAGTCAGCGTGATCCTTTAACATCACATAGCCATCCGAAATATTGGGCCCCATGGGATCACTGGCAACTTCAGCGGTGCCGACTCGCGAAAAGTAGGTTTTCACCTCCGGTATTTCCAGCACTGCACGTTCAAGTTTAAACTGCATGTCTAGCGATTGCGTGAGACTGGTGCCGGGAATGCGCAACGCCTGAATGGCGATATCACCCTCATCCAGATTAGGAATAAACTCGGTGCCCATTTTTGTGGCCAGCCCACCAACGCCGATGACAAAAAGTACTGCACCGGCTAACACGCCTAATCGAAATTTGAGTACCCAAGCTAAAATAGGGGTATAGGCACGTTTTGATTGTCGAACAATGATGTTGTCTTTTTCTTCAATATGGCCACTGAGCAACAGTGCCACCGCAGCGGGTACAAAGGTTAATGAAAGCACCAGAGCAGATAACAAAGCAATAATGACTGCCATAGCCATGGGCGTAAACATCTTCCCTTCCACACCTGTGAGGGCGAGGATCGGTAAGTTAACCAAAATCACTACCAGCACGCTGATTAAACTGGGTGTGAACACCTCACGTGTTGCAGAGAAAACGGTTTGGAAGCGTTCTTCCAAGTTAAGTATGCGGCCCAGATGATGCTGCCGGCCAGCCAGTCTTAGAATGCAGTTCTCCACAATAATGACTGCACCATCGACAATAAGGCCAAAATCCAACGCCCCCAAACTCATCAGGTTGGCACTGACTTTGGTCTGTACCATGCCTGTCATGAGCATCAACATGGAGAGCGGAATGACCATCGCGGTGAGTAATGCGGCGCGGACATTGCCAAGCATAACTAATAAAACCACGACGACCAGTACAGCACCTTCGAGCAGGTTTTTCTGTACGGTTGCAATGGTTTTATCGACCAGAACGGTTCGGTTATAGACAGGTTCGGCAGTGATGCCTTTGGGGAGTGTTTTATTAATCGCTACCAGCTTTGCGGACACCGCTTCTGAAACGCTGCGACTATTTCCGCCCAGTAGCATGACAGCTGTGCCGAGTACGGTTTCTTCGCCGTCGCGGGTTGCCGCTCCCGTTCTAAGTTGTTTGCCAAAACCAACGTCGGCTACATCCGCTATAGTTATCGGAATACCGTCTTTATGAGCGACAATAACCTTCTCGATAGCTGCAATGTCAGCAACTTGTCCCGGCGCCCGAATCAGGTATTGCTCACCATTTTTTTCTATGTATCCCGCACCTACATTGGCATTATTTTTTTCTATCGCTTCAACTAAGTCGTCAAAGCTGAGGTCGAACGCCAACAGCTGAGACGGATCTGGGGTGATATGAAATTCCTTTTCAAAACCCCCAATGGTATTTATCTCCGTCACGCCAGGCACCAATCGCAATTGAGGGCGAATGACCCAATCCTGCAAAGTGCGCAGTGCGGTAGCATCGTATTTCTTGCCATTGGCTTGGCGGGCATCTTCGTCTGCATGGACAGCGTAGTGAAAGATTTCGCCAAGACCAGTTGCAACCGGCCCCATCACTGGTTCAATACCTGACGGCATATCGCTTTTGGCCTGCTGCAATCGTTCATTGATCAGGTTGCGAGCAAAGTAAATATCCGTACCTTTCTCAAACACGACGGTGACTTGAGAGAGCGCGTATCTCGATAGGGAGCGGGTACTTTCCACGTAAGGTAAACCCGTGATCGCAAGCTCGACTAAATAGGTGATGCGTTGCTCAACTTCCAGCGGTGAATAACCGGGTGCCTCGGTATTGATTTGTACCTGAACATTGGTGATATCGGGTACTGCATCAATCGGCAGGTTTTGATAATTCCAGATACCCAGTGCACTGACGACGAGAACAAAAAACATCACCAGCCAACGGCGGGCAATAGAAAATTGAATAAGTTTATCGATCATAGCGAGGCCCTTTTATGGTCTCGCACTACGAAATAACGTAGTGCTGGTGGCAAAGAGTTACGACTTTGTATCGTAATGCGTAGGTGGTGATTAATGTCCATGCTCCGCATCCTCCTTGCCCATTTCAGATTTCAAAACAAAACTATTTTTGGTGACATAGGTTTCACCAGCAACCAACCCAGACAGTACTTCAGTGGTTTCACCATCGGTGCGCCCGAGAGTGATCGAGCGTGGCTCAAAACCTTCTTCTCCTTGTATGAAGATAGCCGTTTCTCCTTCCACCAGCTGCACCGCTTCACTCTGAATAACGGTGGACGCAGCCACTTCTGATAAAGTGATTTCAGCATTAACAAAAAGCCCCGGCTTCCACTGATTATCTGCATTGTTAAGTAAGACACGTGCTGTAGTGGCTTGGTTGGTACTGTTACCCTGAGGGGAGATATAGATAATTTTCCCTTCGCCAGTAGCGGGGTTGTTAGCACTCTTTATCCTAACGGTTTGCCCTAACGCTGCTTTGGCTACATCTTTGGGAAACAATGACAGATCTACCCAGACGGTGGAAAAGTCTTCAACAACAAACAAAGCCCTATCCGATGTTTGCTCGCCAATGTTGGCGTTACGTTGAGTAATAACGCCATTAAGTGTTGAAAGCACAGAGTAATTTTTTAAGCTTTCATTTGCTTCAACCGTAACCAGCAACTCACCTTTTGCCACGTGATCGCCAATTTTTTTGTTAACTGAGCGGATCACACCGTCAAAGCGGGCACTGACTGATTGCACTTGTTCTGCGTTATTCTTAATGACGCCATACACGGGAAGCGTCTCTCGAATATTGCCAGGTCCAACTTGGGAGAGACTAATTCCCGCATGTTTGATTTGCTCTTGTGTGAGCTCGATGTGGCCCTCTTCATGTTCTTCCTCAGCGCCATGATCGTTTTCCGCAAGCGCTACTGCCGAGGTGAAACAGAGCGTGAAAGTGAAAATCGCATTAATGATTGGTGTTTTAATTGCATCGTTTATATTCATCGTACTGATCCTGAAAATTCGGTTGATTCGCCATATTGCGTGGCGGATAAAGGCTCTGCTGTCAGCTGTTCAATTTCGGCACCGTAGATGAGTGCAGATGAAGCCGATTCGATCAACGTACGCCGGGCATTGAGTAATTCCTGTCTTGCGGATACATATTCCAAATAGCCATAGCGACCGCGTTGGTACGCAGCCTGTGTTTCTTTTAGCGCATCACTCAGAGCAGGAATAATGGCGCTTTGCAGTTCTTTTGCGGCGAGAATGGCTTGTCTTCTGTTGTGAAATGCACGAAATAATTGTGTGTGCATGCTCAGTAATGCCACTTCCTTTTGCACAGAGATTTCATTGCGTTGAGCAAGTGCTGTCGATACCGCCCCGGAATTTCTGTTCGAAGAGAACAGCGGCATACTGAAACCGGCAACCAGTGCAGAGTCGTCGTTCGCCTGGAATCGACGCACGCCTACCGACCAGCTGATATCCGCTTTCGACTGTGTTTTGGCAACGCGGACTTCCGCATCCCTGAGTCGCTCTTCCGCTGCAAAAATTCGGATAGCCGGATTCTTCTCCATTTTTGCAAAGAGCGTATTAAATTCAACGTCAGTGCCAAAGTGGTATAAATCACCCTCAACGCTGGCAAAATTGGGCGATGATTCACCCCAGAGCGCAGCAAGCGATACCTTTAAGTAATCAAGTTGTTGTTGCGTGGACAATAGCGTGAGTCGCGCTTGAGCGGCGGCAGCTTGAGCACGCTTTACCTCGGCATCGGGCGTTGCACCTGCATTGGCACGTTTTTTCACGATGTTAAGCGTTTCATCGGCGAGGTCATTCGCTTCTTTCGCCAGGGAGACCTGCTCTTGTAAGGCGAGCACATCCACGTAGCGCCGGGTCACTTCGCCTAGCAACTCCAGTGATTCCACTTGTCGCTGTGCATCGAGAACAGACCGACCACTAGAAACAATACCCCGTCGGGCAGCGCGTTTGTCGCCCATTTCTAAAACAGACGAGAGCGAAACGGTAAGTTCTGCACTATCAAAACCACTGAACTCATCGGAACCTGAAAAATTTTCAGCGTCAAACCCCAGCTCATAGGCGGGTCTTAACGTCGCAATTTCCATTTGTCCGCTCAGCGCAATGTTGCGAAAATCAAATACCTTGAGGGATGGGTTTTGTTCGATGGCACGCTTTAGTGCTGTATTGAGAGTGAGGGTATTGTTTGTAGATTCAGCTTGTGCAAAAGAAATTTGCCAGCCGATGAAAAAGCAGATAAATATCAGCTTTTTAACGCCGCATTGCGTGTGCCGTACGAATCTCGTAGGCGAAAAAAAAGAAATAACCATGTGAAAAATCCACGTTTAATTTAATAGACGAAATCATGCTGAGCGTTGTGGGTATAGCCACAATGCGATTAAATTGAGGTAAACGTAGGTTAGACTTGCGGGGGGCGGTAGAAGGAAAACAGAGGGCCGTTAGGAATAGCATCCGTGTATTGTGTTTTGAATAAAGGGGTATTAGGTGAAGATGAGAATGACACGAGCGAGTGAACTAGCTGCCCATGATGACAGAAACCGCAGTGGTCGCAGTTATCAATATTAACGAGCTGTGCAGAATTTTTGGCATCTATGTCGTTAACTTGTAATTCACTTTGAACAATATCAGTTTGGTCATAATCACTTGCGAAGGGAGTCGCTGGAAATGTGGTTCGCGTTTCATGGTTATCGGCAAAAGCCAGCACTGATTGACAGGCAATCAGTGCTATAAGCAAATACGATATCCAATGTTTCGTCACAGAGTAACCTATAAGTTAATGCGGTCTTGCATCAGTCTGTCTTTGAAAATCCTAATCGTTCAGGATTTTAACTTCAAAATTCGTTGTGCGCCAATGAATACAATTATGGCAATAATCAGGCCAATGACCAAGTCAGGGTAGCGTGATCCTGTCGCCGCGACAAGTACACCAGCCAAAATAACGCCCACATTGGCTACTACGTCATTCGCTGAGAAAATCCAGCTGGCCTTCATGTGGGCCCCGTCGTCCTTACTTTTGGTAATTAGCATCAAACACGTCACGTTGGCTATCAATGCAATAAGCCCAAAACTCATCATGAGCGTTGATGCGGGTTCGCTACCAAATACAAATCGTCGTAACACTTCACTTAGCGCGCCTAGTGCTAACACTACCTGCAGCCAACCGGAAAAGTGAGCTGCTTGCAGTTTCCTTTGGTTGCTGTGTCCTACCGCGTAGAGAGCCACACCATAGACCGCAGCATCGGCGAACATATCCAGAGAGTCTGCAATGAGCCCGGTGGATTGTGCCAACCAACCGACAAATAATTCAATAACAAACATGGTGGCGTTAATGGCCAATAGCCATTTGAGGATGATGCCTTCTTTTAGATTCGCCGTATTCGCAGACGCCATAGCTTGCGAGAACTCACTGCGATCAATGTTGAGAGTGCTGTCAAGCTTGGCTCCCAGACCAAGTGATTCTAACCGTGACTGTATATCTTCCAGATTGCTGCTGTGAAACACCTTCAGCTTTCGATTTGGTGTGTCAAACTCTAACGCTACTTTCTGTTCAAGGCCTTCCAGGGCCATTCGAATTAAACGTTCTTCAGAGGGGCAATCCATCTTAGCGACCACGAATTGGCTGACAAAGGCTCTTTCAGTGCCCCCAGGGTGCAAAATATCACCATTTTCGACTTTGTTTACTGATTGCCAACTGTCTTGAGCAGTCATTGTGCAACTCTTTTTTACTTTGAATGGAACGCAGTTTAAACTCTATAGTAACTATAGAGTCAAACGTTGAGGTGGGTGCAGTGAAAATTGGTGAACTAGCTAAGTTAACAGGGTGTTCTGTACAGTCCATACGGTATTACGAAAAAGAAAAATTATTACCGTCGATGCGGCGCAGTAACGGTAATTTTCGCTTGTATGACTTGGCAACTGTAGAACAGCTCAAGTTCATCAAGCATTGTCGTAATCTTGATCTCTCGCTGGCTGAAATTCGGCAACTTATGGATCTAAACCAGCAACCGGGTATGCAGTGTGATGATGTGAATAACATGGTTGATACTCATGTCGAGCAGGTAGCATTGCGTATAAAAGAACTGCAACATCTCCAAAAGCAATTAAAATTACTGCGAGATAGTTGTTCAAAAAACCGCACTGTAAAAGAGTGCGGTATTCTGAAAAATTTATCAGCGAACCAAAAATGACGAATGATGCAAGCCTGGTTAGAGCGTTATTTCTGTTGCGACTTTTGTCTGAATTTTGACTGAAGAATAAACAATGCGAAAACAAATAGAATTAATGCTTGAGTAAATAATCCTTGCCACGTTGACTTAACTCCAATCCAGCCAAATTCAAAATGAACGGGTAGCGGCGAAATGCCGATGACCGCTGCTTCTTGCAAAGCTATTACGGCTTTACCCATTAGTACAAATGACAGTGCTAGCAATAGGTAAGTGGTGGATGCGAAAAATTTGCTGATCGGCAGTTTGACTGAGTAACGGATCAGTAGCCAGGCGAGAATGAATAAAAGAGCCATGCCCAACATAAAGCCGCCAGCGACCTGAAAATATTGTGTTGTGACAGCCTGTGTTAGTAGGGCTTCATAAAATAGAACTGTCTCAAACACCTCGCGGTAAACTGCAACGAAAGCGAGTGCCGCAAGTCCCCAAAGCGTTCCTGCTTTGAGGTTGGCGTTAATGTGCTTTTGAATATAAGCCTGCCAATGATCGGCATGGGTTTTGCTGTGCATCCATATGCCTACATAGAGTAATACTAAAGCAGCCAATAGCGCTGCAACACCTTCCATGACTTCACGGTTAGCACCGCTAATAGTGATGAGTGACTGTGCGGCAACCCAAGTAGCGCCACCGGCAATTAACGCACTAATCCAGCCTAAATGAACATATTTTAGAGCATCCTTACGGTCCGTTTTTACCAGTACCGTCATGAGGGCGATTACAACTAGCAGCGCCTCTAGCCCTTCGCGAAGCAAAATAACCAGGCTGGCGGTGAACAGAGTTCCGCCGGATAAGACCGAGCCGTCCAGTAAACGCTCAGCTTCATCCAGTTGGTGTAAGATTGTTGTCATCGCCTCATCGAGCTCATCGCTCTTTTGTGAGTGAGATAACAACTGGCGTAGCTTCATCATATTAGCTTCCATGCTTTTACGTAGCTCGGTATCATGCGCGTCCAGACTGTTTTCAACTAATTCAAAACCGTCCAAATAGGCGCTTACCGCCAGATTCGCGGCTTCGCTGTAGTTTTCTTTTCGGTTTTCTTCAAACGCTAATTTAAGTTGCTTGCGCGTGATGGCAAGTGGATTTTGTTGTTCGACAAATAGTCGTTCTGGGTTTGCACGAAGCCATTCCACTGCCAAATTGCCCTCTCTTGGAATTTTAGCCATCAATTGTGTTGGATTATGATTGATCATTTCTTGCAAAGAGAGGGACAAGTCTTCGCCAGCAGGTTTTTGACTCGAAAGAAAGGCTAATTTGCCTGCGTAGAAGGCCAATGACCAGCGCTGCTGCTCTGCCATTTGTGCAAATGATGGCATTGCTGTTTCGTCGATTCCGTTGGTGATAGCGTCAAATAACCCCAGTATCGATCGATTGCTGGCGCGCTCCTTATTCGTAAAATCCGTTGGTTGTGGTTCTAACTGTGCTGCTAGGGGGCCGTTTCCTTCTCCAGAGATACCGTGGCAGGTGCTGCAATTTTCTTGGAAGAGGGTATTTACTTCAGTCTCAGGTAAAAGTTGTTGAGGGAATGATAATTGCGGCATTAATTTTAATAATGACTCTCGTAGATTGGCACTTAATTTCCGAATATCACTGACATTCCCTTTATTTTGGATGGCTTGTTGTAATTTCAAAGCCTGATTGGCAATAGCCTCGTTTCCTTTTAAAGCGCCCTGCTTAGAAGCGCTCCTGTTTACCAACAGATCAGAAAATTCAACCATCTCCTGATATTCGCCCGCGTTCACTACCTGACCCATATCAACCGCCGCACTGTAATCAACACCTATATATTCCGCCAGTTGAGCGAGCTGCCGGAGCTTTGCAGTATCTTCAGCGGGGGAGGCGGTGCTGTATCCGGTAATAAACGAGCTTGTTATTAAAAATAACGTAGCCTTGATGGCTATGTTGCGAAAATTAAATGGTGAGATCCGGCGGGCTAGCATTAGGAATTATCTCCCATGAGATTGGTTGTTGATAACAATTATTATTCTCAATTATAAACTCTATAGCAGCTATAGAGTCAATATGGATTGCAAGTCCTGAGGAAAAAATAAGTCAATATCGTGGGATATTACTTACCTTCGATGTTGAAAGCTTTTCTATCGTTCTGTACTGGTGATTGATTAATCATAGGGTCAATTAATCCTATTTAAGAGGAAGAATTGTGCCCAAGCCACAGATGCGAGATTTGTTTGTATTAGTTGTTTTAAGTGCTGCAGCAGTATCGGAAGCAGGTACGGAAGTTTGGCCACGATCAATTATCGCAATTACCTCTCACCAACGACCAATTAACCTAGTGAAAAGGAACGATATTCGGACCCCTGAAGGGCAGCTCGAATTAGTCGTCCTTGATCTCGATAGTGTTCAGTCTATCGAGGGTCAACTTAGTAAAGGGCTACCTAATGATAAGCAGCTTGCCCAAGCAATGGTTGAGAAAAGGGTCGCCGAAATTGGTCGAGTTCAACTAGATGCTAATTTACGTGAAGCGTACCTTCCGCTTGGCACAATGATGGCCTACGGACTTGATCGATTTCCCGTGATCATTTTTGACCGAAAAGTAGTGATTTATGGTGTTACCGATCTAGAACAGGCAACCAAACAGTATCGGCAGTGGATAAAGGATCAACAAGAAGGAGTGGCCAATGAATAAAGCGCCTCAACTGTTGATAATTGTTTTGATGTTGACGGGATACAAAGTTCACGCCTTTGAAGCTGAACCGACAACAATAACAACGGCTGATATTGTAGATACGATTACATTGGATCGCTCTTGTTTGAATTATTGCATAACCGGCGTTTGTGTTTGGTTGCGCTGCAGTATTTATGAATGTGAAATTGAAACCAGTATTCGTGTTGCCCATTACAATCCCGATTTGGTCGTCAGCGTGTATGACGAGCCCGGTGACAATCCATGGCAAGAAATGGAGTCGTTATTTGGATCGTTAGATACGGGAATCGTCAGCGGAATTGTTAGTACCTTTCATGGTGCATTGGTTGGCGGGGGGCATCGCGTCGAAGGGGGTAATCCCGCTACGGACCAAAGCTTGAGATTTAAAGAAGTCACTGCCATTGGTCATCCGTTCTCGTCGATCTCAGATTCTGTTGGTGACTCAGGTTATTACTGTCCCTCTGAGGCAGAGTCCTTTAATCCCTACCTTTTGTCTTCACTTGATGCCTTAACCTGGCGTCTTGGTTTACCTGAAATGTTGTATTTGCAAAACCTACTACCCGGTCGACGTGTAGTAGGTGATGGCATTCAACAACAATGGGGACCTGTTTGGCCGCGCACTGGGTTTATCAATCAGAAAGATGATGCAAAAGCGGCTGCGGTTATTGCACAGCGGGCTGGCAACATTGTTACACAAACTCGTCAGCCACATATCTATAACGCATTAGATGGTAATGGCTATAACAAAACCTGGTTGCCAGGCGAGTTGGTAGAGAACGATCCCAGTACGGGAGTATGGCAAATGCTGGCTCCGAAAGTTGATGAGCAGTGTTATGCCTTTGGTGAAAATGATGTGATGAGCACCTCGTGGTCAGACGGGCGTCATTCAGAAGACAATCGATACGCCTTCACCTTGTGGCGTCCTTATGAATGTTGTGAGGCAAAAGGGGCTTACTTATTTACTGTTCCTGTAAGGATTTGTTTATGATCGCCACTACACAATTTTGTTGTCGGTTAGTGATTCTGATCGCTAGCTTTATAGTTTGCCACCCACTAATTGCCGCAGAAGCCCCCAGCGATGACAGCTTGTTTTACTACAAAATTGGTGGTGGACGGGATATCGCTATTCCACCAAGTCTCAATATCACTACGATTGATTTGTCGCTCAGTGGCCAGGCCTCGGCGCTCAGTTGTAGTGGTTTTGACCCGATGGTGGCTATTGAAAGCTCGTTAGACAACTTACGAAATGGTGTTGATAACGCGGTCAATGCAATCGAATTGGCGGCAACAGCCGCGATAGCAAATTTACCTGGCTACATTCTTCAAAAAGCCAATCCCGGTCTGTATGACCTGTTTCAAAATGCCTTGTTGCGTGCCAACGAGGCATTCTCCCTTGCCACTAAAAGCTGTGAGCGTATTCAATACGAAATTGCCAACAACACGAATCCGTTTGATGAATGGGTGTCGGTGAGCTGGGGTGATTCCTGGAAGCGGTCAGTGGGCATTGGGGGTGCCAATATCTACGATGCAGTGGATGATGCTGAAACCGCGCCTAACGAGGGTATCGAGTGGGTGGGTGGATTGAGAGCGGGTGGCTTTAATCAGCCACCAATCCGTGTGCTGTCCGATGTTGCTAAGGCCGGGCTGAATATTTTGTCGCAACGGCCTCCCGAAACTAGCAGTAGCCTACCAAGTAGTGCCCCTCTTGCTCAGCATTTTTCTGGGCCTAATGCCGTTGATGAGTGGATTAATAATGTGCTGGGTGAGATTGAGGTAGGACTCTGTGACAGTTGTGCTAAAGGAACACGACCTGGAAAAGGATTAATCCCCTATATCGAAGAGACTACCGAAGATATTGTGCAATTGTTAGTGGACCTGGTGTCAGGTTCAACACAGCCTACACGGGAAAATCTTGAGCAAGTCGAAGCGCCAGGTATTGCTGTAACGCTGCAGGTTATTCTTGCGATTCGTAATCAATCTCCCGACGAAATATCAATCGTCATCAATAAACTCAGTCAGGAAATTGCTGAAGCGAGGATTATGGAGGAGGCCATGATTATTCGCCGCTTGTTATTAGCAGGTCGTAAAGAAGGCTATGTTGCAGCTAATGAGATTGCACAACAAGAAGTTATACAGGCATTGGACGAGCTAGAAAGCGAAATCAGTAATGTGATCTTCGAGAAAGACGCCCGTAATAAGTTTGTTACTTCGACAGTTGTGGAGCTATTACTGCGGGACAATGCGATCCGGCAGTCGTCTGTCAATACGCCAGCCTCGGCGCCAGCCGATCCTCGCCCCTTAAAAAATGGCGGTGTGGAGCAATGAAACTGTATTTTTTAAAGCGTCATTTTTTAGTTTGGGGTATTACCGCAGTTGCTTTGGCATTATTGTTTATAGCCGGGGTGCTGGCCAGTTTTTGGGTGGCTGGTCATTCGACGCAGAATTACGGGTTGCTGATACAGGGACTGCCGTTAGGATGGTGGCGTGTAGCTGCTTACTTATTGCTAATCGTGTTTTGGCCGCGATTAATTTATCAGCTTACGCGAAAATACTCAGGAGCTTCGCGAAAATACAATCGTCGCCCGCTAATTATTCTCATCATTTTTTATGAAGTGTTAATCGTGCAAAACCCCTTGGCTGCTTTATTCAGGTGGGTGGGGTAGCGGTATGGCTGTTGATAGCACACTTGAACTCTACACCACGTTATTTGGTTGGCTGTTCTATAACAGTATTTGGGATGTGCTGGTGGCAACCGGTATTGTGTTTTTACCGTTCTTGGGTATTTTGCTGGATACCATTATTCGTTCGTATGCAGGTGAAGATGCAGAAGAAGCTGGCAATACGACCTTGCGTATTGTTGAGGTGGAGTTTTTTGTTGCCTTTTTTGTGATTCTGATTGCCGCCGTACCGGCAACCCCACTGAACGCTGTCGATCTTTCGTTTACCCCTCGGGCGGTGATTGGAACGCCTGCTCAGCCAGTGGCAACGGTTAATAATTCGCGCACCACTTATGGTGGTGGAATTTCGTTTAATGCTGCACCGGTTGCGGTAAATGTGCCGGTGTTTTGGTTTGCGGTGATGAGTTTTAGCTCCGGCTTTAATCGCGCGGTGATGGATGATGTGCCGCCAACGTTAGATTTTCGTGGCTATGTCGATGAGTTGCGCGATGCGTCCATTCAAGATCCTAATTTGCAACATGAGATCAACGATTTTTTTCGAGACTGTTTTGTTGAGGCTCGATCCAAATACCTGGCCGAACGTCCTAGTAGTGCAGCAATTACTTCGTTGCTGAATCGTTATGGTGGTACCGACACCGACTGGATAGGCTCACACGTGTATCAGGAAATACCGGGATACTACGATAGCATTCGTGCCGATACTGTGAGGGAGGGTTATCCCTGGTCGGCACTCCGGGATGTGGAGTGGGACGCGACTAATAATCCTGTTTATGGAAAGCCCTTTTGCACCGAGTGGTGGGAGGGAATACAGCAAGCGATTCTCAATGAGTTGGGTGATCTTGATTTGCTGTCTGCGGCCGCTGAACCGGGTTGGGACCCTGCACCACGTCGTGATGCGGTGATTCAGATTGCGCTGATTAACTCACCGCCGCGTTGGACCACACGGGGCTATGACTTCGCTTACGGCAATATGGTGGATTTCAGTGTTGGCGATCCAGGCATTATGGTGTCGGTGCAAAACGCAGCGCAACAAGGTTTGGCTGCATACGGCCTTGGAAAAACCAGCGTATCTTTTGCAGCTTATTTGCGTGTATTTCTTGAGGCAGCTCCTATGGTTCAGTCGCTAATTTTGATGGGCCTCTATGCGTTATTACCATTCTTTATTTTGATCAGTCGCTACAAGTTTTCGTTGTTGATTCTTGGCGCACTAATTTTGTTTGCGGTTAAGTTCTGGACGGTTTTGTGGTTCTTTGCCTGGTGGGTGGATCAAAATTTAATTCAAGCGTTTTATCCCGACCCTGGCAGTGTAACCACGTTGTTCAGTACTGACCTCACTCTCAAGCGCATCATCCTTAATTTTTTAACAGGCGGACTGTATCTCGTATTGCCTTTATTGCTATCTGTTTATCTGGGCTTGGCAGGCATTCGTGCTGCGTCACAGCTTGATGGGGCCACTCAGGCAATTACTCGTGGTACTGCAGGTGCCGGGCGTATCAATCCAAGGTTAGGTGGTCGATTTAAGGGAAAGAAAGGAGCAAGAAAATGACACTGCCAGCCAACCTAACAGTTATCAACAGTGGCTATTGCTGTCTCAATAGCACCCTACATATCAGGATCAACGCCTTGGCGTGGTATGCAGTGATTTCTACCGAAACACTGAATGATCTGAGTTCACTCACCCAACCGGGGAGCTTGTTGCCCCGACTGGGTCAGCCGCTCCTTTTATTAAATCAACTCATTGAACCAGGAGCATTGCTATGAGTAAACCCACTGAAAATACTAACAAACCCTCTGCCTCCGCAGAGAACAACCGGTACTTTAACGAGTATGCCAATGGCATCGGCTATCTAAACAGCATTCGTGAATTCGGTGCTGAAGGTAAGCTCAAGCGATATGCGGCTCAAGTATCAGTTATCCAAGGTCCAGCGGAAAATGTGCATTATGAGTATCACGATCTCATTATCTCGTCTGAAACCGTCCTCGGTGTTGTTCTTGAACATCGGGAGGCGATCGAAGCTGAGGAGGCTAATGTGCTGATTCGTTTTAATATGGCTAACCCTCGTGCCAAGGCATTCATCTATAAACAAGGTGAGCGTGCTGGTGAATTAGGGGCTGCAATAGGTGGCTTCTTGACGCGAATTCACTCCATGAAAATTAACGGTGAGCTGGTCTATGAAGACCAGCGCACTTTTGATGATCAGGAGGGGACGTCTCAAGTCGCAAACGGATAACACGCCACCAGGGCAGTATTGTTTTTTGCATTAGTATACTGTCCATTTCATCCTTATGGGAACTACCGTTCCCATAAGGGCCTGGTGTGTTCCCTATTCTCATGGGAGCACATCATGAAAACCGTTAAACCTTCGAATGAACTGTATACCTCAGAAACGACATTCGAGCAGGAAAACCAGTTGATTGCTGAAGCCAAACATCTGCTATATGCACGATTGCAAACACGCGATCAGGTGTTTACTTCACCACAGGCAACACGGGATTATTTGTGTTTGCAGTTATCAGAGCGACAACAAGAAGTATTTTGTTGTTTGTTTTTGGATAGTCAGCACCGATTGATCGAATATCAAGAATTGTTTGTGGGTACGATAGACGGCTGCAGTGTATATCCTCGCGAGGTCGTTAAAGCCGCGTTGAAAGTAAATGCTGCCGCTGTTATTTTTGCCCACAACCACCCGTCGGGTGTGGCTGAACCAAGCATGGCCGATCAGCGTATTACTGAACGGCTGACGAGTGCTTTAGGTCTGCTGGATATTCGGGTATTGGATCACTTTGTTATCGGTGATAACACAGCAGTTTCATTTGCTGAGCGTGGATTGCTTTAGTCAATCAATCTAAACGCCTATGGGACTTTTGTTTCGTAGGCGTTTTTCTCTATGGCTTTTCCTCATATAAACCATCGATACGCTTGACTGGATCAAGCTCGCCCGTGCGGTAGTTATACCAGATGTTTTGATCGGTCGGCGCGCTATCATCTACATCGTCTCCGCCGTCGATGATGTCCACTATAAACAGAATCGCACGATAGCAATAACCCATAATGCTTAATACCAAGGTTATCAGCAGCACGAAAAGGAGTTTTACCCAGCGCATAGTATTAGCCCTCTTTGAGTGGGCGCTTAAAAACACAAGTAAGTTTAGCGCTACCTTTGGCGCAATTAACCAGTTCCCACTGCTGTTGACCCAATTTATTCAGTGTTTGGGTAAGCGCGTCGTCATTGCCTAGCATAGGGTAGGTTTTGACCAGGTACTCCCAGTTTTGTCCCGCAATTGCAGATGTAGACAAGAGCAGCATGGTCAAGAGGTAAGAAATACGGAGTGAGCTATGAGTAAACATCCATTGTTCTCCTTTTAGGGGAAGAGCCCATTTGGGATGCGGCTATTGTACTGCATTTACACTAATAAAATGAGGTTCTGAGGTCACATTTCTGATAGTTATTTATCAATATGGTCGCGTAAAGTACTCCATATAAGATGAAGGTCCAAGCCTGTTTGGTGGGCAATCTTTAAAAATCGCTGACGTTCTTCGAGTTGTTTATGGTGTTGCCATAGTTTCCAGACTAGATGATCGGTCTCCTCATTACACGAAGGTGGCCTTCCACTTCCAACCCCTCGAATATTTAGAATATTTCGACGCCGGGAAAATTCAGATGCGTGCATACCGAATAGTCGACGCATAAGCACCAATGGTGCGCCGTGCAAAAGGTAAGTATCTTCGATCTCTTGTTCTTCTCGCTTGGATTCTAGTTCCTTAATTTGTCGTTTTAACGCAGAAGTGTTGATGTCGATAAGCAAATAATGTCGTGCACGACTAACAAGGAACGTTTGTTCAGTGAGATTGAGTTTGGATAGTGTGGTGAGTAGTTCGTCTGAGAGTTTGTGTGTTTCAAAATGAATGGATTGAAGTGATTCTAGGGATGACATCAATTTTTTAGCCGCAGATCGGCACATCTTTTCTTCGAAATTTCCCATAAATTGTAACTCCATCGTTCCCTGACAGTCGGTCAGTCCATGTTGTTAATAAGCAATTCAATACTATTGATAGTGCAGGTAAATGACGTTGAGAAACTTTACAAAAATGTAAGAAAGTTTAATAAAAAACGGATTAAAACCTAGGTTTTAGGCATTGGTATTGAGGTTTGTGGGAAATAATTCCTATAATAATTCGACTATTGAAGTGGGGTTTCAGGGTGTTACGCTGTTGATTATCAAAAAGTTTTTTTCTTATCGGAAAGAAAAACTGTATACCATGGAGGGTGATAGTTGGATTATTTCGGCTTTTCTTCTGTGAGATATTCTGCCTGGTGATCTATCTAACTCAGATTGTTAAGTACACATTTTGCCTTGTTAGTATGGTTCTAACGGGCATGTTTTCTCTTTCTTTGTCGGGTTTTTATTTCAGTGATGCTGTGGTTGATGGTGGTTTAAATAAAAGCCTTTTGTCAGCATGTTTGTTTATTTTGATCGGGGTTTGTATCGATTTTGGTAAATATTTATTTTGGTCTGAAAGGAAACGTAGCTATTTCTATGGCGTTATTGCATTGGTTCTCACAGGATTTTCGTTATTAGCTAGTTGTGCATTTTTTCTTTCTTCGGAGTTTATCGAGATCAACAAATCCCGATTGGTGTCCATGGAATATAAGGCATTTCAAGAGAAGGTTGATGCAGTTAAGCAGGAAATAAATTACCACGAACGTTTGTTGGAGAAGCGTTTGAATAGTGAATATCACCAACAGTGGGTTGAAGGGGAAAAAAATGCTGAGAGAATACGTGAACTAAAAGGCTCATTAATAAAATCGATGGAGCTATCTGTAGATGTTGGCAGAGATGTGGCGATACAAATAGTGCCGATTACCCGCTTCTTCACAGTGTTAGGGCGAGTATTTGATGTTAGTACGGAGTTGGTAAGGAATATTTTCTATGGCTTGCTGGCTTTGTTGCTAGAAGTCATTACCTTAGGGGCGATCAGTCTGGCAAACTCGGTGTGGCGTGATGAACGAATAGTAAATACAGGAACAGATAACGATACAATAATAGAAGCGACCATGGATGATCCTGAGGCGCGGAAGAAGATGGCTTGCCTCGCCGACGATATTATTCAGGGTAGGGCACAGCCCGTTATTCGGAAGATCAAGGCGGCAAGCTATGCACTTAATATCGATCAGATTAGGCAAGTTCTGATAAACTTGTATCTGGCCGGAGTGATTGAAAAAGACTCGCGTAACAGTTACAAATTGACGGAGTCCGAATAGACAAAACCGCTTAAGTGGGCCGCAGTTGACTGTCTCTATTAGCTGATTTCTGGAAGTCGAGTTGTTTTAAGGGTTCTTTGATGTAGATTTTGAAGTCCCTTTGTTGGGCAAACTGGTCATATCGTTGATATGGATCACTTTGCAAGCTTTACGAAGCGGTATTCTTGCGTTACTGTTAATTTGTTGGATCATTACTGTTTGTGGAAATATGGTAAAGCGGAATTTAAAGTTTTTTAGCGTTGTTTGGCTGATGTTGGCGATAGTTAGCCAGTCATTTGCTGCTGCTCGCCCATCCTGTATGGATATGCATTCCGGGACTCAAACGGTAATGGTGGATAGCATGACCGCAGTCGATCATGTGGCCCATTCACATCAATCTGTCGCTACCTTCAAAGATTCTCATGTGGTCAATGACTGCTGTGAAGGGAAGGTCTGTTCGATGGCCAGTTGTTATTCGTTATCTGCAATGATTGTTGCTATCTATTCCCCGATAAGTACTGACTTATCAAGTTTGGATCTCCTCGACTATACGGCTGCCTATTCTGGCGTTGAGCCAATTTCCCTTTATCGTCCTCCCATTTCCCGTTAATACAGGGTAAGTACGCCTGAAATTTGGGTGTTTCCCCCTTTGTTATCTAACGGGAGTTAAATAGCTCCCACTAATACCAGTTTCAAGCTGACCTAAACTCGGGTTGCTTTGCAATGGGAGAATGCCATGCCGTTCATATTAAAACGCCTAAGTTACCTATTTTTATTGATTCCGCTGATTGGGCTGGTCGCGTGCTCAGACGCTTCGAAAACTTCTTTAAACGGGGCATCATCAAGTGAGTCTACCGTGACGTTGGATGTTTACAAGAGCCGCAGTTGTGGATGTTGTAGTAAATGGATTGATCACATAAAGCAGGATGGTTTTTCTGCAAATCTTCATCATCCGGCTGATCTAAATGCTGTTAAAAACAAATACGGGATTTTGCCACAATATCAATCTTGCCACACTGCGGTATCTAGTACGGGCTATGTATTTGAGGGGCATATTCCCTCCCGCTTTATCAAGCAATTCCTAGCAAGTCCGCCTGAAGATGCTATCGGTCTGAGTGTGCCAGGAATGCCGTTGGGTAGTCCGGGGATGGAAATGGGGGATCGTTTTAGTCCATATCATGTGATGTTGGTGAAAAAGGACGGTACTACTGAGGTATATGCAAACGTCGCATCCCTTGAGGAGCAGCATCAATGATCAACAACTCAAAATACCAAATACGCCCATTGTGTGCAGCGTTCGCGCTGGTTTGGAGCGGCATGTCAGTCGAGTTGCATGCGGAGCAATACAGTTTGCTGGAAGCCATCGAAAAAGCGCAATCACAAGACCCATGGCTTGATGGGAGCCGATTTCGTCAGGAAAACCTAGAGTCTTTGAGTGTCAATGCGGGAACACTGCCTGATCCGACGGTCAGTCTCGGGCTTGCTAATTTACCCATCGATAGCTTCGATTTTGCACAGGAAGGGATGACGCAGTTTAAAGTGGGTGTCAGCCAAATGTTTCCGCGAGGCAAGACACTGGCCTTGCGCCAGGAGACATTGGAAAAGATGAGCCAAATGCAGCCCTTTGCTCGTGAAGATAGAAAGGCGCAAGTGTCGGTGACAGTGGCGCAACTTTGGCTAGAGGTGTATCGCAGTCAAAAGACTATCGCATTAATACAGCAAGATCGAGGCTTGTTTGAGCACCTTGTAGACGTTGCAGAGTCGAGTTACACCACCGCATCTGGACGAACGCGGCAGCAAGATCTGATTCGAGCGCAGCTGGAACTGACGCGCTTGGAAGACCGTTTGACGATGCTGCGACAAAGACGGGAATCGCAATTGGCACAATTGGGGGAGTGGTTGGCAGATTCCAGCTATGAGCTGGATATCGAAATGCCGGGACGTTTGCGGGAAGGGCATCTCAACGATCCCCTGATTAATGAAACCGGAGCAGTCATAAGAACCCAAAAACTCGCGCAAATATTGACGGCACACCCAAAGATTCGAAGTATTGACCAGAAAATCAGTGCCGGTGAATCTGGGGTGAAACTGGCTAAGCAAAGCTATAAGCCACAATGGGGAATCAATGCTAGCTATGGGTATCGTGATGCGGATCCAATGGGCAATAATCGAGCAGATTTTTTCTCTGTAGGGGTGAGTTTGGACGTACCGCTGTTCACCGGCAAGCGTCAAGACAAACAAGTGCAAGCAGCCACTGCAGAAAGCGAAGCTATTAAAACAGAACGTACCTTGGTGCTACGTCAATTGCGTTCGGGTTTTGAAACGGCCGAAAGTCAATATCGCCGCTTGCTTGATCGACGAGAACTCTACCGCTCGCGGCTTTTGAAAGAAATGTCTGAGCAGGCGGAGGCTTCATTGACTGCCTACACCCACGACGACGGTGATTTTGCCGAAGTGGTTCGTGCACGTATTGCCGAACTCAATGCGCGTATTGAGGCACTGAATGTCGAGGTCGACATTCACAAAATCGTTGCACAGCTGAACTACTTCCTGAATCCCTCCCACAACAAAAATAGCGCAGTAATGACCGATGTGTCCAGTGCCTCTGGAGAGCTAATTGACCATGAATAACTCAAAAAAACTCACTCCCATTTCTATCGCGGCAGCAATTGGGGGCCTCGTCGCAGGTATTGCGCTTACGTTGATATTTTCAGGAGGAGGAGAAACTAATAGCGGGAAATCCGCCTCAACGGAAAAACAACCACTGTATTGGGTGGCGCCAATGGACCCCAATTACCGCCGAGATAAACCTGGTAAATCGCCCATGGGCATGGACTTAATCCCCGTTTACGAAGGTGGTGAAAAGGCGAATGACGAAGGGCCCGGTACGATCAGCATTTCACCTGATGTCATCAATAATCTCGGTGTGCGGACTGGGCTGGTCGAGCGCAAGCCTCTGCACAGTGAAATCGTCACAGTAGGGTACGTCAAGTATGACGAAGATCAGCTGGTTCATATTCATCCCCGCGTTTCCGGTTGGGTTGAGAAGCTTTACGTGAAAGCGGCGGGGGACCGAGTCGACTTGGGTGCGCCACTGTATGCACTTTACTCTCCTGAATTGGTGAATGCGCAAGAGGAGTTATTGCTCGCCTTAAACCGTAAAAATTCGCGTTTAGTTCAGGCCTCAGAAGATCGTTTGAAAGCCTTACAAATACCGCCGGCGTTTATTCAGCAACTTAAGCGTACTCTCGCGATTCAACAAACAGTAACTTTCTATGCACCACAAAAAGGGGTAGTTGATAACCTTAATATCCGAGAAGGTTTTTTTGTTCAGCCGGGCACGACCATGCTGAGCATTGGAGCGCTCGACCAAGTGTGGGTTGAGGCGGAAATTTTCGAGCGTCAAGCCTCGCTTGTGAGTGTCGGCGACCCCGTCACGATGACCCTGGATTATCTACCGGGTAAGACCTGGACAGGACGCGTCGATTATATATACCCAACACTAGACAGTAAGACCCGCACAGTGAGATTGCGCCTGCGTTTCGACAATCCAGATGAAGCGCTTAAACCTAATATGTTTGCCCAAGTTTCGGTGCATGCAGACAGCTCCGAGCCTCTGTTGGTCATTCCACGTGAAGCATTGATACGTACGGGGAATCAGGATCGCGTCGTTCTCGCACTTGGAGAAGGCAGTTTTAAATCGGTTGCCGTGAAGGTCGGTCGGCAGGACCAATCCATTGCTGAAATACTCGATGGCCTTAAAGAAGGTGAAAAAGTCGTGACGTCGGCGCAGTTTCTCTTAGATTCTGAATCCAGCAAAACCTCGGATTTCAAACGTATGCATCATGGCGATGACAAGCCAAGTTCGGTATGGGTCCTAGGCGAAATCCAAAGTCTTATGCTCAATCATCGAATGGTTACAGTCACCCACGAAGCCATTGATGCCTGGGAGTGGCCAGTCATGACCATGGATTTTCAGGTGAATCCTAAAGTGGATATCGAGGCTTTGTCCCCCGGAACACGTTTACATATGGAAATCACCAAATTGGACAGTGGCCAATACGAAATATCGGGAACACATATTATGTCTTCTGCACCCGAAAAGGATGATGCTTCGAAAGCAGCCGATCACTCCACGATGGATCACAGTCAAATGAATCATACGGAAATGAACGATGGTCAAATGAATGAAACAAAGGCAACTAGCAGTCAAACGGATAATGGCGAGATTGATCATTCTCAAATGGACCATAGTCAGATGGATCACTCTAAAATGAACCACGGAGAGCAATAGATCATGATTGAATCCATTATTCGTTGGTCTGTGGGCAACCGTTTTTTTGTGCTACTCGCTACATTTATTCTTGTCGGTGTTGGGCTGTTTTCCTTGAAGCAAACACCGGTGGATGCAATTCCGGATTTAAGTGACGTCCAGGTTATTATTAAAACTTCTTACCCCGGACAAGCGCCACAGGTGGTCGAAGATCAAGTGACCTATCCACTGACGACAGCCATGTTGTCAGTGCCTGGCGCGGTTACTGTGCGTGGTTATTCCTTTTTTGGCGACTCATTCGTTTACATTATTTTTGATGAAAAAACGGACCTCTATTGGGCGCGAAGTCGTGTATTGGAATATTTAAGTCAAGTTGCACCTTCGTTACCTCCTGCCGCTAAGCCACAATTAGGGCCGGATGCAACGGGTGTGGGTTGGGTGTACATTTATTCGCTGATTGATAGAACAGGCAAACATGACCTCAGCCAGTTGCGCAGCTTGCAAGATTGGTTTTTAAAATACGAATTGCAAACCGTGCCAGGCGTATCAGAAGTCGCTGCTATCGGCGGAATGGTTAAGCAATACCAAGTGACCGTGAACCCAGAAAAGCTGCGCGCGTTTGGTATTCCACTATCGCATATTCAAATGGCCATTAAGCGCGCGAATCAGGAAGTAGGGGCTTCTGTAGTAGAAATGGCCGAAGCCGAATATATGGTTCGGGCGACCGGCTATATTCAGAGCGAAGAGGACCTTAGGAATATCCCGCTGGGTGTTAATGAAAACGGTACGCCTTTGCTATTAAAAGATGTTGCGGATATCGGTATCGGCCCACAAATGCGTCGCGGAATTGCCGAGCTTAACGGCGAAGGTGAAACCGTTGGCGGAGTTGTGGTGATGCGCTTTGGCGAAAATGCTCAAACAACCATTGATGGCGTTAAGGCAAAATTGGAGCAATTAAAGCTAGGCCTTCCAGAAGGGGTGGAAATTGTCACCGTATATGATCGTTCGGGATTGATTGAGCGTGCAGTGGAAAATCTATGGCACAAATTGCTCGAAGAGTTTGTGGTAGTGGCCTTGGTCTGCATGGTGTTTTTGTTTCATATTCGCTCTTCTTTAGTGGCCATTTTCAGTTTACCCGTCGGCATTCTCACCGCATTTATGATCATGCATGTACAAGGTATTAATGCCAACATTATGTCCTTGGGTGGTATCGCGATTGCGATTGGAGCGATGATCGATGGTGCTATCGTCATGATTGAAAACATGCACAAGCATATGGAAAAAACGCCACTGACAAACGAAAATCGCTGGCAAATTGTGGCTGAATCCGCTTCAGAAGTCGGGCCTGCTTTATTTTTTAGTTTGCTCATTATTACGGTGAGTTTTGTCCCAGTGTTTACGCTTGAGGCGCAAGAAGGTCGGATGTTTAGTCCTCTGGCATTTACTAAGACTTATGCCATGGCGGCGTCGGCCGCACTCGCAATCACCTTGGTCCCTGTTCTCATGGGCTACTTTATTCGGGGCCGAGTATTGCCCGAACATAAGAACCCGATCAATCGTTTTCTTACGGCCGTCTATTTGCCGGTACTGAAAAAGGTGCTCACTTTTCCGAAAATGACGCTGGTTATCGCTGTATTGCTCCTTTCTACGGTGATGTGGCCGCTCGGAAAGATTGGCAGCGAATTTATCCCGCCATTGGATGAGGGGGATTTGATGTACATGCCCACCACTTACCCAGGCATTTCAATTGGTAAAGCCCGTGAGCTGCTTCAGCAAACCGACAAATTAATTGCAAGTGTGCCGGAAGTACTTACCGTATTTGGGAAAATAGGAAGAGCAGATTCCGCTACCGATCCAGCGCCACTGACAATGATCGAAACGTTCATTCAATTAAAACCGCAGAGTGAATGGCGAGATGGCGTTACGACCGAATTTTTAAAAAAGGAACTTGATGCTCTAGTAAAACTACCCGGTGTAACAAACGCTTGGGTGATGCCAATTAAAACCCGCATTGACATGCTGGCAACCGGTATTAAAACCCCCGTGGGGATAAAAATTGCTGGTCCGAAGTTATCAGTTATTCAAGATATTGGTAAACAGTTGGAAGTGATACTCAAAGATGTAGAAGGTACCGCATCGGTCTATTCTGAGCGTGTTGCTGGCGGACGATACCTTAACGTGGATATTGATCGTGCCAAAGCGGCTCGATATGGGTTGAATATCGCTGATGTGCAGGAAGTTATTGCATCCGCTATTGGTGGTATGAACGTTACCCAAACGGTAGAAGGGCTCGAACGCTATCCGGTCAATATACGATACCCCCAGTCGTATCGGGATTCCCCTCAGCAACTTGCTTTGCTTCCTATTGTCACCGCCAGAGGTGAGAGGATTGCATTGGGTGATGTCGCTGATGTCATCATTGCCGACGGACCTCCAGGAATTAAAAGTGAAAACGCCCGGATCAATGGTTGGACATTCGTTGATATTGACGGCATCGATGTCGGCACTTACGTCGTAAATGCACAAAAAATCGTAGCAGAACAACTTGAGTTGCCAGCGGGTTATTCAGTGGGTTGGTCGGGTCAATTTGAATATATGGAAAGAGCCAAAGAAAAATTAAATTACGTTATTCCTTTGACGTTGGCCATTATTGCCATTTTGCTTTTTATTAACTTCCGAAGTTTTATTGAGGTCGCAATTTTAATGGGCACCTTACCCTTTGCATTGATTGGCAGTATTTGGCTTATGTACTGGCAAAACTTCAACTTTTCTATCGCGGTAGGTGTGGGTTTTATTGCACTGGCAGGTGTAGCCGTAGAAATAAGCGTGATCATGTTGGTGTACCTCAATCAAGCTTGGCTTCGTGCTAAAGAGCAGGCGGGTAAAGAGACTTTGTCATTGGATGAACTGCGTCAGGCTGTTACCGACGGCGCAGGACTTCGTGTTCGACCGGTGATGATGACAGCAGCGGCTGTAATTGTGGGTTTACTCCCAATTTTATATGGGACTGGTACAGGTTCAGAAGTGATGAGCCGTATTGCCGCACCGATGGTCGGCGGTATGGTCAGTGCTGTATTGTTAACACTATTAGTTTTGCCCGCAGTTTATTTTATGTGGAAAAAACGTGTCTCCCATTAACTCAAACAGGTGCATTTTTAAATGCACCTGTCTATTTCTAACAAAAAAATGAAATGGGTAACTGTATGAGTAGTATAACCGAATTAACTGATCACGGAAGTGAGCCATCGAGTGATAGTACAGCAGACCGTTTAAATCGAAGTTGTTTTTGTAAAACATTGGATCGCACACAACTTCACACTTTTTTGCAGGCCGATGTGGTAAATGAAGATGTGCTCGCCACCCACCCACAATTGTTCTCGAACACGAGTGTCTTTATATCGCCATATCATGCAGAGCAAATTCGTCGCATTATTGGTGCTATTACACGAGTTGTAACACTATCTGGATACGAGCAACAAGTATTAGAGCAAGCCCATAAAATAGCTGCTAGTGGTATGGAGACCGAAGGTGTCTTTATGGGCTATGACTTTCATATGAGTGAACAAGGCCCACAACTTATAGAAATTAATACCAATGCAGGTGGTGCATTTTTAAATGCAGCGCTGGTGAGTGCTCAAATAAAATGCTGTCGAGTAGAAAGTATACCTTTACCACCATTAAAAACAGACATTGAAGCAGAGTTCATGGCTATGTTTTTACACGAGTGGGCATTACAGCGCGAAGACAAGCCGCTCAAAGTCATCGCCATTATTGATGAAAATCCAAAGCAACAATTTTTATATCCTGAATTTGTAATGGCGCAACGTTTGTTCGAAAAAGCAGGATTAACCGCCGTTATTGCCGACCCTAGTGAGCTAGAACTTATTGATGGTAAACTTCAATATAAAAATCAGATTATTGATTTAGTTTACAATCGGTTAACTGATTTCACGTTAGAACAGAAAGAAAATCTATCACTGCGCCAAGCTTTTGAAACTAATGCAGTAGTTGTGACTCCAAATCCATATCATCACGCAATCTACGCAAATAAACGTAACCTAATTTTGTTAAGTGATGGAGATGCATTAGCCAAATTGGGCGCGAGAAAAGGGGATATTGCTATTTTACAAGCAGGTATTCCAGCCACACGAGAAGTTACGAGCGAGAACGCCGCGGAGCTATGGCAAGAGCGAAAGCAACTCTTTTTCAAGCCAACTGCGGGGTTTGGTGGCCGTGCGACTTATCGTGGCGACAAACTCACCAAGCGAGTATGGAATGATATATTGCAAGGTGACTATGTCGCGCAAAAAATAGTGATACCAAGTGAGCGAGGTATATTGGTCGATGGACAAGAAACGACTTTGAAGATGGATCTTCGAGCTTATGTATACAGCGGTGATATTCAATTATTGGCGGCCCGTCTTTATCAAGGGCAAACAACTAATTTTAGAACTGAGGGTGGTGGCTTCGCGCCAGTCTTTATTGCTGACCTTGCTCCAGACTGACGACTGAATCAACGACCGACAATATTTTTTAAAATTAGGGGGGGGGCAGTACCTCATCTTGCGGATCATTAGTCGTGCAGGGCTAATAAACTCATCATAGTAAAATAGACTGCGGTTAATGTTCCGTTAATCTCAATTTGCTTTTGGTGACTGTAATCAAAAAACGGCCACCTACATATCCCAAATCGATTAGTCGATTGCACCATGCGCATGCTTATTTTATTGCTTTTCCATGCTTGATAAATTCCCATTCAGTAATCAAGATCGCCATCATTGTCAGTATGGAAACGATGATAACGAAAGGGTCAGAATGTATTTTCACCTAAACGAATCCACCCAAAACCGCCAAATTTAAAATAATGGAAATGCCGGGTATCACTGCATTTGCCTTTAAATCTTTACGCAAGTGACGAAGAACACCCCATTGAATAGCGATATCCTGACCAAGTAAAATACGATCCCTAAAGCTGCGATGCGTGTGAGATCAAAGAATATTGTGAGAATTAAGCCCAATACAACGGTGTAAACCCGCGTGTGCTTTTGAATACTTCCTGGCATGCCAAAATGGCAATGAGGTGCAAGTTTCATTTCCGTTAGCATGCGCGAGCATACGTGAAACCGCAAAGATGCTTGCAGCGATTTCACCGGTCGTTGCCATAATTGCGATGGCAACGGTAAGCCAAACTCCAATATCGCCGAGTGCTGGCTTGGCTGCTGCGGCCAAAGAGTAGTTTTTGGTCTCGATGATTTCATCAAGTGACAGATTATTGAAAACAGCGAACCCCACTAACAGGTAGATAACCACGCAAGCAGAAATGGAAGTAATTATGGCGTTGCCGATACTGGCTCGGACTTCGGATATTGTGGGACTGCTGCCCATTATGTATGGGGCGGGGACTAAAGTTATGAGCCGTATCGCCGCCCCCATGGTGGGAGGAATGTTGAGTGCGGTGATATTAACACTGTTGGTGTTGCCGTCAGTTTATTTATTGTGGCGCGCGAGGGCGCTTAGTACTGAGGAATAAGCGGTCATTGGAACGACTGCATTCAGAGGGTCGTTCCAATCAATCAAGCGTAGATTGCATCGCGCTTTACAATTTTTGCAAGTCTATATCAATAATTTGCTCCAGCGGTTCAATCTGTTGATTTACATCAATGATTCAGAAATAGGGCGGTGTACGCTGCGAGCTGTATAAAAAGGGAGTTAATAATGGTTCACTATTTCAGCATGGTATTAGTGTTATGGGCGTTGATAACTCAGCCGCTTATGGCTATGACACCTGTGAAGATAGTGATGAACAATGATCCCGCGATACACCGCATCCAGGATGCAAGTGAGGTTACTACTGTTGTTCGTAGTGGGAGTTACGAACAGCTTAGTATGGATCATGGCAATGTAAAAAGTGATGACGCGCTGTTGAGTCGTTCAACAATGCGGTGTCATGAGATGGGCGCTGCAGTTACTAGCGACAAGGTTCGCTCGTCAAGCACTAAACATTGTGATCATTGCCAATCCAGCCATTGCGCCTCCGGCTGTACAACAAGTTCGGCCTGCGCCACTTCCTGTTCGGCGACTGGCATATTTGTAACTTTAGTTTCTTCCTTAAATTCCGCATTTACTGATTTACAGTCCTTTCGGTTTCCCAATCACTCCTCATTGCTTCTGTCTCGTCTGCCCCCCCGCATTTTTCATCCTCCAAAACTTGCTTAATTAACCTCCGGCGTGATGGATCGATTGGCGTCTGATTATCCATCCCGTTATCAGTCTGAATACGAACTCTACGTAACAATGGTCGGACACAAGTAACCAGTACACATCATACATGACAGTACGATTACAGCTTTGTAATCCTGCGATCATGCTAGTGACAGATTCAGTCCTGTAATCTCTGAAGGGCATTGTTTTAGTTGAATAATTTGTTTTTTCTAGCAAAACAGGTTGTTTGTAAACGTATTTACAGAAGCAAATAAACAGTTTGATTTTTTTGCTTGACCTGTGTCATGGACACAGGTGTACCGTGAATTAGTCCTAGCAGTCAGACCGCAGATAAGGAGCGCTGGTTGTGAATTTATCAATACTGCTATCGGTTAATTCTGTAGCTACAAAGAAATGAATTGTTGTCGGTCAATTTTGTGAAAAGAAATACAGAGGGCTCAAGCTAATGCGTGTGAATCAGCTGGCGAAAACCTTGGGTGTTACTCCTGATACGGTACGTTTCTATACACGCATCAAGGTGCTACAACCTAAAAAAAGCAAAAGTAATGGCTATCGCGAATACAGTGAGAAAGATATTAGCCGTCTGAAGTTTGTACTTAGTGCGCGGCAGCTTGGGTTTACCGTCGATGATATTCAGGAAATATTGGCGCAGGCAGATAAAAAAGAATCGCCATGCCCAACTGTAAGACGATTGATCGATCAGCGCCTACACGATACCGAGCAGCGATTTCTGGAAATGGTGCGGTTGCGCGAGCGGATGGTGTCGGCAGTTGATGAGTGGGGTGGAAAACCAGATAGAGCACCCACTGGCCATATGATTTGCCATCTTATAGAAGATTTTATAGCAGAATCGTAGGAGTAAGTGTGATGAATACAAAAGAAAACGAGAAAATAAAAAACGAAAAAAGTGGCGGCTGTTGCTGTTCAGGAAAAACACGCAATACAGGAAATGATCTAGTGGCTGAAACCAATAATACAGCTTTACCACTGCGTGTACTGGCCGTCAACGGTGCAAGTTGTGGCGGCTGTGTCGGAAAAATTGAGCGGGCTTTATTGTCTATTTATGGCGTTGAGAAAGCCCAGATGAATTTACAAACCGGAACGGCCATTGTCTCTGGTGATGTGGCAATAGAAACACTCATTAGAGCGTTGGAAGATGTCGGTTTCTCGGCCAGCAAGGCAGAATAACGAAAGATTAAGGCTTACCGTTAAGGAAAAGACAAATGAATAAATCTATTGCTGATACTGCTAAGGACCATTGTGATGATGAGGTTGTAACGCCTGAAAGTTCGGCGTCAGCAACTTCATCGATGCATCAGGAATTAATTATCGAAGGGGCGGGCTGCGCCAGTTGTGTCGGAAAGATTGAAGCCGCATTAAAGCAAGTGTCAGGTGTTAACCAAGCGGAGATGAATTTTGCTCAGCGCACTGTTTCAATAACCGGCGATGCCAATGTGGCTGACCTGATAAAAGCAGTAGAAAAAGCAGGTTATAACGCCAAGTCACATTCAGCAGAGACTGAAGAGGATGCACTGGACGAAAAAGAAAAAGCGGATCAGGCGTACTACAAACGTCTTATGAAAGAAACCTGGATCGCGCTGGCACTGGGCGTTCCTTTGATGGCTTACGCGCTCATTACCGGTGAAATGAATGTTAATACCACGGGTGAGCAAGTTGTCTGGGGGATTGTAGGCATCTTGACGTTGGGTGTGCTGATTGTTTCTGGCAAACATTTTTTTGTTGGCGCTTGGAAGTCGTTTCTTAATCATTCAGCCAACATGGATACGTTGATTGCCCTGGGTACCGGCACTGCGTGGTTGTACTCAATGGTGGTTGTGTTTTTTCCGAGTTCGGTTCCTCAGGAAGCAAGGCATGTCTACTTTGAGGCGACTGCGATTATTATCGGTTTGATCGATCTAGGTCTTGCTTTGGAATTAAAAGCGCGCGGACGTACCTCGGAGGCGATTAAACGCTTAATTGGTTTACAGCCAAAAACTGCACGTGTCGTTCGCGACGATAAAGAAATGGATATTGCTATCGACCAAGTGTTGTTAAACGATGTTGTTCGGGTACGGCCCGGTGAAAAAATTCCTGTCGATGGCGAAGTTATTGAAGGTCACACCGCAATCGACGAATCCATGTTGACCGGTGAGCCTATGCCTGTTGAAAAAGCCGTGGGGGATACCCTGGCCGCGGGTACTATCAACAAAACGGGTTCCATATTATTCAAGGCCACTCGCGTGGGCAAAGACACGGCGCTGGCGCAAATCATCAATATGGTCAAACGCGCGCAAAATTCAAAGCCACCGATAGGGCGGCTGGCGGATGTTATTTCGGCCTATTTTGTCCCCGTAGTCATGATTATTGCGGTGAGCAGTGCACTAATTTGGTTGAACTTTGGGCCTGATCCTGTTGTTGCTTACGCCATTGTGTCGGCGACTACTGTGCTGATTATTGCTTGTCCCTGCGCCTTAGGGTTGGCGACGCCGATGTCAGTCATGGTCGGGGTTGGCAAGGCGGCTGAAGCGGGTGTGTTGATACGCAATGGTGCCGCACTACAAACCGCTTCAAAAATCAGCGCCATGATTTTGGATAAAACCGGCACCATTACGTTGGGCGCGCCAAAAGTAACGGATGTACTTATCGCCGAAGAGTACGACGAGCAAACTGTTTTGCAGCTGGCGGCCACATTGGAGAGCGGTTCCGAGCATCCACTGGCGATGGCTATAGTGGAATCTGCACAGGAACGCGGTATTGAAACCGGAAAAGTATCCAATTTTAACGCCATCGCAGGTCATGGCGTACAAGCCGAAGTGGATGGAAAAACGCTATTGTTTGGCAATGAAAAATTGATGCGCGAACGTGGCATCGATCTGGGTGCCTTCGTGCAAAAAGCACAGGCCTTGGCCGCGGATGCCAAAACACCGATGTACTTTGCCATCGACAATACCTTTGCGGCGATTATCGCCGTGGCCGATCCCATCAAAGAAGATTCGATTGCTGCCATCAAGCGGCTACAACATAGCGGTATTCGTGTCGTGATGCTAACTGGTGACAATCGCGATACTGCCAAAGCTGTTGCCAACAAAGCTGGTATTACCGAGTTTTTTGCTGAAGTGCTGCCGGAAGAAAAATCCAAAAAAGTTCAAGAGCTGCAAATGCAGGGTGAAGTTGTTGGTATGACCGGTGACGGCATTAATGATGCTCCCGCGCTCGCTATTGCCAATGTGGGATTTGCTATCGGTACCGGCACAGATGTCGCTATTGAAAGTGCCGATATCACCTTGATGCGTGGCTCACTGCACGGACTTGCCGACGCGATTGCCGTTAGCAAGGCGACGTTGCGCAATATAAAACAAAATTTATTTGGTGCGTTTATTTACAACGTGGCGGGCGTTCCTTTTGCTGCGGGTGTGTTGTATCCCTTTTTTGGATTACTTCTCAATCCAGTCATTGCGGGTGCGGCGATGGCATTTTCATCGTTGACGGTAGTGACAAATGCCAATCGACTGCGCTTATTTAAAGCCCAAGAACATTAATAGGAGCACGACATGTTATTTATCAATATTACAGGCGTTGTGCTAATTGGATTAATCGTGTGGTGGTTTTGGCTGTACAAGCCCAAGGAGGCTGAATTAGGCGAAGACGACTTAGTGATTCTGGTAGAAAACGGTACCTATCACCCATCGCTGATTAAGTTGCCATCCGGACAACCCGTAG